>ULSO01083612.1_pt1 | contig 70459 bp, 79 predicted proteins | sample 1956701 | NCBI WGS metagenome assembly ULSO01 (sample SAMEA4835708, study PRJEB28245) | human gut metagenome | biome: gut microbiome; material: fecal sample | place: Denmark | collected 2008 | reverse complement strand
TTCGGTATCGTAATCGGTTGACATCCGGCTTTTCTGAACGTGTAATGACTGCTTCCGCCCTTTGGGGCATTCATTACATATCCATAGCTTTCCAATACTTTACGCAATTCATCAAACCGGAGGTCTTTTGATAAAGCACATATTCTCGTTAATAGTTTATCCCATTTTGACATTCTGAATACCTCCTATCTATATTATACGTGGTGTCGCATTTGGTGTCAATATTCTTTATCAAAAGAGATTTACATGACCATTTTTGTAATTAAATACGTGCAAACCAACCACTTCTTTTCCACCCCAGTTTTTACCCTGAACCATATTCTTATCTTTAGTAAAGCCATTGTTCATAAGAACTCTTTCAGAGTATTTATTCTCCGGCATAACAAATGCTTTTATTGTCTGAATCCCTATATCGTCACATAAATATGTTATCAGCAATGCTACCGTTTCCGTTGCAATTCCTCTGTGCCAATATGCTTCATTGATTCGATAACCTATGGTTATCTGGTTTGTTCTTTTTTTATAATCAAACATTTCAGCAAGTCCTATGAGCCTGTCAGGTTCTGCACTTAGATAAATGCCTGCAACAATCATTTTCTTTTTATCAAAGTCCCTGCCACCGAGGTTCCTAATTGCTGCCAGTAAATTGCCGCGACTCTTTTTATATAAAAATAGCGGAATGTATCGATACACATTTTCATTATTGGTTATTTCACTCAAAGAATCGATATCATCTTCGGTCATTTTTCTAATAATAAGCCTTTCGCTCACTAAATGCGGAAAACATTGAAATAACTCTGCCATTTTAAGTACCGCTTCCGGCGTAGGAATGCTGATTCCTAACTCCCAATCCGAAATCGTAGATTCTGATGCGTACCCAAGGGCTTCCGCAGCTCCCGCTCTGCTTAATAGTCTGTCGTTATATCTTGAAGCCTCTAATCTGACTTTATAAAACACGTTATCCTTCGCTTTCGTAGCCCTGGCTCCCATTTATTTTTCCCTTCTTTCCTTGTTACAATTTGTATTAGAAAATGATATGTTTTCCACGGGTGTATTAAATAGTTTTGCTATTTCTATAGCTTGTTTTAACGAAGGTGTTCTTTTTCCGGATTCATACATGCCGATTGTCCCAGAACTTACATTTAATTTAGTGGCGAGCGTTCTCTGAGACATATTGTTTTCTTTTCTAAGTGTTGCTAGCGTTTTGGTATCCATTATTCATCATCTCCTTTGCTATCACTCCGTTAGCCTATCTAAAGTATACTCACTTTGCGTTAGCTTGTCAATGATTATTTTAGCGTTTTGTGAGCATACGTTTTTTATTGATTTCTCTGCTCACAGTTTGTGATAAAATTTAATGAAAGAGGTGTTATAAATGGAAATTGGAAATGTAATTGCTAAATTAAGAGTGTCGAATGGTTTGAACCAAAGAGAGTTTGCGAAAAAATTAGAAGTAAGCAATGGCGCGGTTGCAATGTGGGAAACCAATAAGAGACAGCCTGACTTAGAAATGATAAAAAAGATTTCTAATTTATTTGATGTACCTACAGATTACATTTTGGGTGCTGGAACATTTCAGAATTGGGATAAGCTCATCGAGAATAAAGAGGAAATTATAACGCAAATATCGTATTCTCTGAAAAGAATGTCCAGCATCGTATTGTCTGGAATGGATGATATTTCATTTGCCAAATTTGTATATGCATTCCGAATAGAATTAACCGATAACGGCGATGGAACATTTGGCATATCATTAAAAGAACCTATCCCGAATTATTCAAACAATGCTTTCTTCCCTGAATGCTCTACAGTATCTACAGAGGAAGAAAAACTACTTACGGTATATAGGTGTTTATCTGATGAGGAAAAAACTATTGTTTATGGAAAGGCGCTCGATTTGAAACATTCTTCCGTTGCAGCGGATCAGACAGAAAGAAAAGCGTCTGGAAAATAATTAGCCTCGAATGGTACCGAGGCCTTAAAGGGAAGTAGATATGAAAAAAAAGAAAGAATACAAGCCGGTTGCATGCAAAGATGGTACTTATGCCATTGAACCAAATATGCCATACCCTGTTATTCTATATCCGTCGTTTTATGGTTTCCCTTTCTCCTTCAAACAAAGTGAAGATAATGAGGAATGTTATTTATGTAATTGTTCCCGAAATGCCGTTGAGAAATTTATACAGATTATAAATGTTGTTGAGGAAAATCCTTACAATATATTTATCAGTTACAGAAATCAGTTTCCTCTCGATTTCCTAAATTACATAGAAAAGAAATACCATTCAGTGGACTACGGATATATATTATCCAAATACTCTGATGAATTATATAAGGCAGAATTATGCCATTACTGCAACAAAACAACTCCGTCATATGCATATTGTGCGCCTATGTATGGTTCTAAGTTTGTACAACAATATGGTTGGTATCGAAAAATGAAGCAAAACGAATTTGGGTTATATCACGATTCAATCGTGCTTCCTGATTCTATACCTAATGAACTAAAGGAGTGTGCTCCTAAATTAGATACTCAAAGCCTAGTCAAGCTCATAAAAGACTATTCTGAAAACGTTGCTCGTGCCAATTGGAATGTTAAGTCAATCGGAAAGAAGTGGGATACGGAAACAAAATTATTTGATTATGTGAATGATATCCTGCATGAGCATTCGATTATTTTCCATTATCGTCCGAACTGGTTGGAGAATTTGGAATTAGACATATACATAGAGGATATTAACGTCGGTATCGAATACCAGGGAATCCAGCATTACAAACCAATAAAGAAGAGATGAGCAAAACGAATTGATTTGAAAGTTGGATTTGGCAGTTAGCTTTTGTAAATCGGAAAGAATGAGAATTTATGACATAGCAAAGCTGACGTAAGTCCAGAACCTACGCAAATGGGGAGATATGAATAGCTCTTTATTATGCGATTCGCTTTACAGCTTTAAGCTTACGATAGGATTGCCCTGTGCCAGTGGTGATTGCCGCAACAGCAACCGCTAACAGACTTATATGGGCAATTGTATTCAAGTTGGTAACAGATGATTTATTTCTTACCCACATACGTTCCTGCCCTGTATTTTTGAAACGTGAATTGTATCTTTCACATTCTGTACGAAGAGAGTAATTTCTTTTGAAATATTTGCTGTCTCTGTCGACGGAGAGTCTTAAATCATCGGGAATGGTGATGTATTTTGTACAGCCGCGATGCTTCTTGTCGTTGTAAAAATTTTTGTGATGGCAGGGACAATCAGCGTCTTTGCTTGATTTTAGTGGGCAGCAGAATTTTTGGCGTGTACGTCCATTATCAGAAAATTTACCATCCTTCCACATGGCAAGCCCGGCATCGCAGACAGGATTTCCCTGTGGAAGAAGTTTTGGATTTTTGGTGGATCGTTTGTTTAATGGAATAATACATTCACCTTGGTAGAGTTCCTGTACCTGATTATAGATATTTTTAACATCATAGCCTTTATCAGCAAGGAAGGTACATTCGGTTATCGGCAGAAAGGTATGTGTGGCAGCCAAAATATCAAGCACAACAGTGGAATCATGGACATTGGCGGTAGTGGTCAGTTCATAAATGGGAAGACCTGAAATACAGTCAACAAGGACGTGGTTTTTGTAACCCCAGTAGAACTCATGCTTTTTCTCGTTTGTTTGGTTAGAAGCAGTATGTACGCCAAGTTTGCAATCAGTATCTGCTTTAGGCTGGTTATCAGGCTTAAATTTGTTGGATAGAAAAGATTTAGGATTATTCTGTGAAGTGTTTGCAGCAATCGGAGTAGAGTCCAAACCAATAAAAGATATATCAACAATACCTTGTTTTGAAAGATAAAGAACTTGGGATTTCATAATGGATGAAAGTACATCGTTATCAAGCTGTTTTAGAAAACGATCAAACGTCCAGTAAGAAGGCAACGGAGCAGAAATATCAAAACCGCAGTAATGGGCGATTAGAAGGTTGTTGTTAAGATAATCAACAAGATCTGTAATCATGGAAAAGCCTTCACATTTCATAACGATAAACGAACAAATCATGGCATGATTGGAAAAGCCTTTTCGTCCGGTTTTAGGGAATTCAGGGACAAAGGATAAATCGAGATTCAGAAAAAGTGAGTCGTAAAACTTTGCAACTGGTTGTAAAGTGAAAAGACGGATGTCTTTCAAAATTTCTTGACGATAGATAACAATCAGCTCCTCTCGGTGAATTGATTTTGACAACTTAATGATACCATTTGGAGCTGGTTGTTACTATAAATTTGGAGTGATAAAAGAGGTTGCCATGTCTCGTAAACCTGCATAAATGCTGAGTATGTGGAGTTTTGCTCATGGCTAACCAATAAAGCATTGGGGAGGTGAGGAAGCCTTCCTAAAGCGACGCATTAATGATATTCGCAAGAAACATCTTTGTGAACTTCACGGTACCGCCCTGATTGAATTCTCATATATGGATACCATCACCGAGGAACTTGTAAAAGAAAGGCTATCAAAATATATAAATGGAGGACCATAACATGAAACCATATGTTATACCCTCGCAAATGATGAATCCAGAAATTACTTTAAGAGAAAAAGTCCTTGGAGAACTCCTAAACACTCCTCTCGCTGATGCAATGGAGCATGACGAGGAATTTGAAAGGATGATTGAAGAACGGTTATCACACCTTGATGATCTCTCCAGAAACGAATTCTATCGTTTAAGGAAAGACCGCAATAAAATAGGTGTACTTTCGCAAAAAGACCTTGATATGCTGACATTAGAAGCAATGGAAAGGTCCTACAAATACAGAACAGAATAAATCTACTTGGAGGGTACTCGATGTACCTGCCAAGGGAGCTGATGGGGCGATTATGTCGGCTGCCGGACACTTATGGAAGGGAGCTGGTGCCAATGGTTACATACACGGATCTGATCCAATTTGTAATTATGCTTTGTGCAATCGTTACTCTTGTTATCAATATACACAAAAAATAGCGCCCTCGCTCTGGTAAAGTAAGGCGCTATTTTTAATGCTGCATTTTGCCGGCGGCTAGGTATACTCTAGCCATTGGCTCTCTTGTTAAGTACATTATAGTACCTTCTTTCATAAAAAGTCAAGGAGGCTATATATGCCAGCATACAAAGAAGACAACGGAACCTGGACCTCCAAATTCAAATACAAAGACTGGCGTGGAGAAAAAAGACAAAAGACAAAGAGAGGTTTTGAGCGGAAAAAGGATGCTTTGGATTTTGAAACTGAATTCAAGGCTACTTTCGTGCATTCTGCAGATATTCCATTTACCGCCCTTGCAAAAAATTATCTGAGTGATCTCACAAAGAACCGTAAAATAGAAATAACCACCGCAGAGCGAAAGCAACGGGCTTTTGACAAAATAATCAGTCCTTATTTTGGTATGAAACCTATCAATCAGATTACGGATCTGGATGTTCTGAACTGGCAGACATGGGTACAACAGAAAGGCTTTGATAAATTCAAAGGCGTAGGGTATGCACCTACTTACTTGAAATCTATCAATAACGAGTTATCTGCCATGATGAATTATGCAGTCCGATATTACCGGCTTCCATATAATCCATGTGAGAGAACTGGGAGCATGGGAAAAGTAGCGCAGAGGCAATGGAAATATGGACTCTTGATCAGTTTGAGCAATTCATAGGATATGCCGATAAGTCAGATGCCAGAATTGCCTTTGACATCCTATTTTGGACCGGCATCCGGGAAGGCGAACTCCTTGCCCTCACTCCTGCCGATTTCCTTCCAGGTCCAAGGCTGGACATTAAGAAGAGCTTCACTGCCTTGAATGGAGAGCATATTATCAAGAAGCCGAAAAATGAGCCGTCTGTCAGATGCATAGCAATCCCACAGTTTCTTTATGATGAAGTCCAAAACTATATGCATGGTCTTTATGGCCTTGAACAAACCGACCGGCTATTTACATTTACAAAATCATTTCTATTGAAAGAAATAAAGCGCATGGCGCATATGGCCGGACTTGAGCCTATACGGATTCATGATCTTAGGCATTCTCACGCATCACTACTTATCGAGATGGGGTTTAATATTCTTATGATATCTGAGAGACTTGGCCACAAAAATGTACAGACAACCTGGAACACATATGCTCACCTGTATCCGGATAAAGGACGTCAAATCGCATTTGGTCTACAGGAGGTAAAAGCTACAGGTCTCACTGCAAATAAGACCGCTGAAGATCAGGTAATTGGACTCCTTGGAGAAATCCAAAAGGCTCTTCCTAATTATAACACCTATGAAACAGATGATATTATTTTGTGGGATTGTGAAGATAAGACTAAGAAAGTTGTTGATCGTAAGTATTTTGATGATATGGTGTATGGAGCTATTGAGCCGGAAGAGGCATTTGTTATTATGATGAGCGATGGATATTACGAAGTTGACACCAGATATGTTTTCTGTTTTTCAAGTCGAGGAATGCCTATAAAATATCTCTGATTTCAAAAAATGGTGTCATTTGGGTGTCACTTAGTTGTAAAAAAGTCTGGGAGCCCAGTATTTATGCGGACTCCCAGAAATTGAAAACTACTCAAACTCAATCGTCGCCGGTGGCTTTCCAGTACAATCGTACATAACACGATTTACACCCTTCACCTCATTTACAATCCTGCTGGCCACCGTTCCCAGTACCTCCCAGGGGATCTGTGCAGCCTCTGCCGTCATGAAATCAGAAGTATTGACAGCACGCAAAGCTACTGCATAGTCATAAGTTCTCTCATCACCCATGACACCTACACTGCGCATGTTGGTAAGCGCTGCAAAATACTGTCCAAGGCCCTTGTCCACACCTGCTTTTGCAATCTCCTCTCGGTAGATCGCATCGGCATCCTGTACAATGCGTACCTTTTCCGCAGTAACCTCTCCGATAATGCGGATGCCAAGTCCTGGCCCGGGGAATGGCTGACGATAAACCAGATTTTCCGGGATGCCTAACTCAAGTCCCGCTCTACGCACCTCATCCTTAAACAGCATTCTAAGCGGTTCAATAATCTCCTTAAAGTCAACATAATCAGGAAGTCCGCCTACATTGTGATGGGACTTGATTACAGCGCTCTTTCCCAGACCACTTTCGATCACATCCGGATAAATCGTTCCCTGCACTAAAAAATCAACCCTGCCGATTTTCTTGGCTTCCTCTTCAAATACACGAATAAATTCTTCACCAATGATCTTACGCTTGCGTTCCGGCTCTTCTACCCCAGCAAGCTTTCCATAGAAACGCTCCTGCGCATTAACCCTGATGAAATTAAGATCATATGGGCCATCAGGTCCAAAAACAGCTTCTACCTCATCGCCTTCATTCTTGCGAAGCAGACCATGATCTACAAACACGCAGGTAAGCTGTTTTCCTACCGCCTTTGCAAGAAGAACTGCTGCCACAGATGAATCCACACCTCCGGAAAGCGCACAAAGCACCTTTCCATCTCCAACCTTCTCACGGATCTGCGCTATAGTTGTCTCTACAAAGGAATCCATTCTCCAATCTCCCTTGCAGTGGCAAACCTTATAAACAAAATTGGAAAGCATTTTCATGCCCTCTTTGGTATGCATAACCTCAGGATGAAACTGCACTGCATAAAGCTTTCTTTCTATATTCTCCATAGCTGCAACTGGGCATACAGGAGTATTCGCTGTTACCTTGAAGTCTGCAGGAGCTTTTTCGATATAATCTGTATGGCTCATCCAGCAGATTGTCTTAAGTGATACATCCTCAAAAAGTGCAGATGTCTGATCTACCTCAACCTCTGTCTTTCCGTACTCGCTGACCGGCGCTGTCTTTACACTGCCTCCAAGCAGATAAGCAAGAAGCTGCGAGCCATAACAAATTCCCAAAATAGGAATACCAAGCTCGAAAATCTTCTTGGAGCATTTTGGAGAGTCTTCCCCATATACGCTGTTTGGTCCACCCGTAAAAATAATTCCCTTTGGATTTAATTCCTTGATTTTTTCAAGGCTCATACTGTACGGATGAACCTCACAATAAACATTACATTCTCTGACTCTGCGGGCAATCAACTGATTGTACTGCCCTCCAAAGTCAAGTACGATGACCATTTCCTTTTCCATAGCTCCTCCACTCCTGCTGTCAAAATAACCTGCGCAGCTGCCTTTTATCCAAATATACCTATTATTATAAAGACCGCATATAGCCTTGTCAAAGCATTATTACGAAAAGCTTCGTTCACAAAGAAAACAGCACCTTGCATTTTCCATGCAAGATGCTATTGCTTTGCTTTCCACATAAATATGCTGTTTTGATAAAACGTAAAAAGATCAGGCATGTTGGTGCGCATATTTTTCTCTGGTCGCCAGACCTCCCCTGATATGTCTTTCTGATTTGTTGATATCCAGAACCTTTCTTGCCTCTCTCGCCAGTGATGGATTGATCTGCATGAGTCGTTCTGTAACATCCTTATGTACGGCCGTTACAATTTGGAACGGTATTTTCCGGAGTTGTTTCACCATCACCTGCATTGCTTTCTGTGTCTTGAATCAGCACATTTTCATCTAATCCCAATTCGCCAATCAGACGCATGTAAATATCAACATTTCCATCCTTGTCCACTTCAATTTTACTGATTAAGCGTTTCAACTGTTCATTGGTCATCTCGTGAACATCTGTGATGTCTTCTAACTGCTTGAATGTATTGTTAAGAATTGCTTCCAGCTGCTCACCCTTTGTCAGATGATAAGATACCATTTTCAATTCATTTTCCAACCGTTCCATTTCTTTCCTCATGCCACCGATTTTTCCATTCAGTTCCTCTCTTGAAATGAGGTCATCGGTATACATGTCCATATATTTCTCGCGGGACTTTTTCAGCTTTGCCAGTCTGGAATTCAACTCTTTTTCATACTCTATGTTTTCATCTTTTGCTTTGTAAACACGCTGGAATTCTTTGATAACATGGTTTATAACTTTTTTCTTATTACTGAGGACTTCCTGAAAATACTCCTGCAGAGCCTGAATCAGTTCTTCTTCATCTACTGCAACCGCATTCGGACAACTGTCTGCCCCTCTGCCATTATGCCCGGAACACACCCAGCGCACATAAGTATTTTTGTATGTGCGGACAGTTCTTCGGAAAGACCAGCCACATTCCTTGCATTTAATCAATGTTGAAAAAAGATATTTATTGCTCTGACGCTCGTGGGTCATCTTGAAGGAATCATGGCGACCTCTCAATATTTCCTGTGCCTTTTCAAAAATTTCATCTTCTATGATACGGATTTCCGGGCGTTCAGCAATCAGCCATTCTGTTTCATCCTTATCTTTTCTCTGTCCTGTCAAAAAGTCGCTCACTTCCTGCTTGCCGTTGATGACCTTCCCCGTATAGATTTCGTTTGTGAGAATACGGCAGACTGCGTTCTGGCTCCAATTACAGTTACGTTTTGTTTTTAGTCCTTTTTCATTCAACATATTGGAGATTTTAGCTGCTCCATAGCCTTCTTCGGTATACCATTTATAAATCTGCCGAATAACCTCTGCTTCCTTCTCATTGATAGCAAGGCTAAAATAATCGCCAACGGTCTTATCATAGCCGTAGACGATATTGGGAACCCGCCCTTTTTCTGCATTCATCTTCTTGCCGAATTTGATACGCTTGGAAGTATTGGCACTTTCCTCCTGTGCCAATGCGCCAAAAATGGTTAATACAAATTCGCTGTTACCCATACTTGTCATGTTGGCAGTGAGAAACTGCGTTTCAATGCCGAGGGATTTTAATTTACGGACACTCTGTAATAAATCTACTGTATTTCTGGCAAAGCGGGAGATATCCTTTACCACAACCATATCAAATAATCCCTTTTCTGCATCAGCAAGCATGCATTGGAATTCTTTACGCTTTTTAATTTTAGTTCCGGAAATGCCTTCATCTGCATACAGTTTAACGAGGTTATCTCCGGTACGCTTCGTATACTCTAAGAAAAACTCCTTCTGCGTTTCTAAGCTGTTGAGCTGATCTTCTTTATCTGTGGAAACACGACAATATGCGGCTATATTCATATTTCACCTTTCTGTTACATTCCAAAATATCTGTTACGTCTATATCTTATATTTGGAATATAAAAAAAGCAAGCTCTTTTATTACCTTGTGAAAAGAAGTGGTCTCCCGGAACATTCCGGGAAACCACTAATGAGAAATACTCAGGCAGCGACATCTATAGTGTCTGCCTGCCGGTCATATTTGTAGACGCAATAACTCAGACGGTCTTTTGCTTCAACCTGCGAATTATTGACATCACAAACCATTTCTTTAAGCGCCTGCACATCTGCGAACTCGTCACTAATAGCAATAAGCTCATGCTGACTTGAGGGAAGAATGTAAAGATTACTGTTCATTTTTTCAGCAAGTATTTTAAAACATTCCTTTGCAAATATAAGCGCTGTAGCCCCATAAAGCTTGGATGCATTGGTAATAACATACATTGGATTGACTAAAGTGTTGCCATCAATATCCATATCTTCACTACAAAGCCCCTGTAAAATATCCAGCATATTTTCCATAGTATATCCTTCCGCTTCAGCATTCTCCTTTGCTGCTTCAAAAAGCTCCGGTTCATCAACGCCCCAGTGGGTGAGATGCTCCAGCCGGATAGTTATAGTGCCGCATCCAAGTTCTTTGTCAATATCAACAACATAATAATACACAACTGCAAGATTTAGAAAATTGCGATGTGGCAATTCATTCAATATACAATCATCTGCTCCTACCAGTCTTGCATGAATCCGCTGCCTTGCCTTTTTCCAGTCCGTAAAAGATTCTATACAAAAATGCACTTTGCTCTTTTGGGAATTTTCGATTATTTCGCAAATATTCTTTAACACTTCCGCTACATCCATCCCGGCAAAATAATCCAAGTAAATTGTAGGAGCGATATTTTCATCTTTTCTTTTTACTGTAAGACCTCTGAGCGGCTCTTGTGAAAGTTTGGTTACATCCCTTATCTGGATTTCATAGTCTGCTCCATAATGTTCTTCAAGCCGTTTCATCAATTCTTTTTCAAATGCAGCATTCTTCATTATGTTCTCTCCTTCATTCATGTATTATCGCCAAAATCGCTGTCGGCTACAGTGTAATGCCTATAGTTGTTTGTCATACTCGCCAGTACAGACAGAGTATATTTTTTCATAATTGTCAAAGATATAATTGCTTACCTGCTCCTGTATTTTTGAATTGATTGCACGCATACCCAGTCCACTTTCAAATGCAGCTTCGGTAATGGCATCCAGTTCAGATTTCTTTAAAATATGTTTTCTGATATAGCCATGCTCCAGATGAAAACTTTCCTCGATTTGCCGGATAGGAGAAGCGGACTGACTTTTTATGGCAGCTTTGTAACCATCAAGGGTAATGGGGTGTAGATTGATTATTTCATTGATACGACCTGCAAGCTCAGGAATCATACCGAAATCAATCAGGTTTTGCAGGGTAAGTTCTTCTTCATATGCTACCGGGGTCTGCTTTACTGCATTGAATCCAAGACCGGAAGTTTTTCCTTTAGCTGCAACATCTTCTGCGGCAATTGCAAAGGAACCGCAGAATACCCAAGAACATTTCTTAAGGTTAATCTTTATGTTCTGCTGTCCGCTTCCTATTGACATTACATCGTTACTGGGTTGTATCAGTGCCAAAAGTTCAGACTGAACACCCTGTGAAATGTTTTCATTGCGGGAAGTGTAGGATGGCTGTACCATTTTATCTATCTCGTCAAAGACAAAAATCGGAGCCCAATGTGATTGCGGGTCTATTTTTAGTAGATTGTCTGTTATATTTGGTCCGGTATAGCCGGCTCTTGTAATATTGGCACTGTTTACAAATATGATATGTGGAAATAAATTTTGCCTGATTACATCCCATATATATGTCTTTCCAGAACCGGTTGGACCACAAAAGAGAGATATTCTGGCTTTACCCAAGTGATTCACATGCTTAAATAGGAAGAGGCTGGCCGCTTTGACTGCTGCTTCCTGTTTGTAGATTCTTTTCGATAGGTAGTTATAAACCATTTTCGGAGTTGTCAGCCGTTCCCCTGTTCTGGCAATGAAAGATATCTGGGGATATGCATCTGTATAGTCACAGTCTGGTCCGTAATCGTAATTGCCCATTAAAATCCCCCCTCTCTGTTTTTCAAAAAAATCGAATGCGAACTTGTTCGCATAAAAGCAAATTCGGTTCTCGAGATTACCGGTCAGTGCAGAAAAGAGCGGAAAAAACTAAATTGCAAAAGTGCAAAATATAAAAATTTTATAAATTTTTGTGTTTGATGGTCTATATTATATAATATATAAAGCTGCGCAGTATGGTATTTTTAATTGCCAGTTAACCCTTGACAATGCATAAAAAATATTGTATTAAATGAGCAAAGGAAATATTATTTCCTGATTGCTAAAGGAGGAAACGATTCCGTATCAAAAGCTGGTATACTGTCATTTTGATATACGAATCCACCAACAGGTTTAGGGCAGACCTCTAACGATGCCCCACTGTTACAACAGTGAACATCATTGACATTCACCGGCAAAATGATGTTGCGCATGAAGCGGATGTGGCTATTTACCGAAAGTGCCACGAACGGAAAGAATGATACTCATTCTATATGGGAAAAAGTATAATATCAGTATCCTACTGATGAATATATGAGAAGTTTACTCGCTGATGCATAGCGGGTCTGACCATCCAAATCGGTACAGTTAAAGAGCAAAAAAGAAGGATATCAAATGATAAAGATTTGATATTTCTTCTTAAACCAATCTGTAACTGTCATTACCGATTTAGGGTGGTTTTTATTTTGTCCAAAATCAGAAAGGAGATTTGCACTATGGCTCTGAACATGTCTAAGAAGGACAATGAAATGCTGCTGAATCTGCTCAAGAAGCAGAAGGAAGCAAGGCAGGAACAGGCGAGGTTTCGCAAGATGATTTTGGAAAACAGAGATTTTGTAATTTCTGTTTTACGGGAATCGTCTGCCGGAACCGGAAAAGCCGAAGGCGATTCCGGTATTGGGGAATCCAAAGGGGAGTAGCCCCGTGGCACCGTATCTCTGCTTGCAGAGATGTAAGGTGCTACATTTCCCACAATAGCCCAAGTTGTGCCAATAGTTGGGCACAACTTGGAGCATCAAGAAAATGGAAGTGATATTTTGGCATCATTAAACTTCAAGAAATTAAAACAGAATGAATTAAAGCCATTACTCCGCCACAACGATAACAAGATACGGCTTAAGACAAACCATACGAATGCTGATATCAATAAATTATTGACAAAAAACAATATACAAACAGCACCTTATGGAGAAGTTTGTAGGTTATACGATGACTTACTTATGGATTTAGATAATAGACCCAATAAGCCAAATCTGCGTTGTGACAGGGTAACCGCATACGCCATCGAAGGAGTACTCCCGGAGGCTGCATATTACGATTCTAATAATCGTACAAAGTGGGTACATGGGATTCAGGATATCATTCACAAAGATTATCCAGAAGCAAAAGTCCTCGCAGTGTACATTCATTACGACGAGGTTCACACCTATACAGATGTCAGAACCGGAGAGCTTGTGGAAAGCAAGCCGCATATGCATATGTATGTTATGCCGATTGTGGGAGATGGAAAAGATGCGAAGTTATGTTCTGCTAAATTCTATCCTACACCGGTAAGTATGAAGAAATTTCATACCGCTGTAGATAATCTGACAGTAAATCTTTTTGGCTACCATTATATGGATGGGACACAGAAAAAATCTCTGGGTTCCGTAGAAGAACTCAAAGTAAAAAGTGCAAAAAGTGATATCGGCAGGCTGCAGAAGGAAGCTTTGGAGCTGGAGCAGGCTGTGCTTAATATGAGAATGGAGATCAGACAGCAGGAAAGTCTTCTGGCAGAACGTGAAGCAGCTTTGAAGGAACGTGAGCAGATGGCAATTTCGGAGGAAATTTCAGATTTTTTAAAGTCGGAATTCGGTCAGAAATCCTTGGAGCGTTACAGGGTTTCTGCAGAAAATACACATTCCTCGGTTGCTGATTGGAGTAATGCCAAGACCGGTAAACGCAAAGGCAAGCTTCCAAGAGCGGAAATCAATAGTTATAGTAACAACAAAATTAACAATAGAAAGGATACGTTTTATTATGAATGAAGATTTAAAAGGATTAATTGAAGAAATGTTGAACATTTATGGTCATTTTGAAGACTTGCGCTATAGGAATGATAATTTTACTCGTGAAACAATACGTTATATCACCGAAATGGAGAGGATACACTGTCAGAAATTTCCTTTGCACGTAGATTGGGAAAGCCGCTTTGAGTACACAAGAGATGAAATCAATTTGCTTCTGTATGAAGCAGAGCGTGATATTGCCATTGCAATCTTATTAAAAATAAAGGAACAGGTCTAACCTAAGAATTATTCTCATAGTATGGGAATGAAGAACCGGCATTAAGGTGGTGGTTACCGCTTGAAACAAAAAAAATTGAATTATAGATTTCATAATCCAAATTCAGCAACGGATAGTGCTGATTTCCTGTGCCAAATATTGATAGAAGCGAATGCCGGAAAGGTAGAACGTGCCATCAAAGAAGCGGCTTTACAAGAAGAAAGCGAATATCAAAAATACAGTCCGCCTTTTCCGAAAGACTAAAAAAATCCCCTCTACCCATATGAGTAGAGGGGAAAATCGCTATCAAAATATCTGAATACTAAACTTTCTCATCAATGATACGTTCGCAGATGCATGGCACTGGGCGTTATTCCCAGAATCATTTACATCACAGTATCATCACTCACAAAATGCATAAAATGCATCATCGGGTGCAGCAATATAATAGGCTTCCCCTATCTTTGCTACTTCCAACCACGCTTTTGAAGCCGCAGTGGCATAACCGGGTTCAGGATTTGTCACATGATATTTTCCAACAGAAATAACTAGCACCACATAAATTTCATCTGCTGTCAGCCCATACTCTTCCTGAAATTGTTCCTTCGTTATATAATATAGAGGGCGTCTTGCATACTCCTCAGAGGAATCAAGCACTTCTATCGAATCAGTATCAATTTCATACCAATATTCATTGTCGGGATTTAAATTTTCAAATCTGAAAAAAAGAGCACGGTCTGTACTGACTCCACCCATTCCCGAAGCGGCACTACGATACTCCATATAGAGTTGTTGGACATAAGGCTTCAATTCTTTGGGGAAGCATTCTACCACAGCATCTAAATCCTTACTATATGCAGCTGAAAAAAGAGCATCTACTGCGGCTTCTATGGAATCATAACCCTGGGTTTCCTTATCAGAAGATTTATCCTCTGATGGCTTCTCTTCTGTACTGAGGCTTTGATTTTCAATATTCTCCACATTTTTTCGAGAAACTTGCTTATTCATTGCAAGAATTGCGACCAGTCCTATACAAGCAATAATCGTAGTCACCATAATTATCTTCCTGTAGTCCTTTGTCCTTACCCTCGCCGTTCCTTGATGATTTTCCGGCATCGGAACATTTCCAGCTCCAATTGGACTTCCACATCTTGTGCAAAACCTCGCATCTTCTTCTATCTTATTCCCACATTTTGTACAAAACATTTTACTCCTCTCTCCCTATTATTGATATGCTATACTGTTCCAATAATTTATATCATTTTCATAGGCATCAATTTCACCGTTTTCCCACCTGTCAAGCTGCGTATTTGCATACGCTTTTTCATCCGCCAGCCTATCAGCTTCTAATCGTTTCTGTTCTTCCTGTTCTTTCTCTTTTTGCTGACGATACTGATTCAACTCAGCCATCTGTTCTTCAGGTGTCTTTCCCTTATATATACTGTCGGCATAATGTGGATCTGTGAGTGAACTGACCATTTCAGACCCCATGTAAATCATTGCCCCTGCAATAAATAAGGAACCTGTCACTCCAAGTGTATTTTTTTCTTCCGGGCTAAGTTCATCTGCTCCCCATCGTTCCCCCATAAGTGGAGCTCCTGTCTCATCCGTTGTCATTTTATAATATCCGAGAAGTTGTCCCGTCTCTGCATCATAATCTGCGCAATTCACCCAACCAGTAAGCGTATCATTACTGTATGTAGCTACATCATAGATTCTATAGCGTGGTTGAGGGGCTGCAACCTTCTCACTGTCATCATAATACTCAAACCACGATCCTACACCATCACGCATTCCATTTTTAAATTGTCCGGTATATGTTGCATCCCATCCTCTGAGATAACCGTTCTCGACATATAACTCACCCTCTCCGTTCGGTACGCCAAATCCCCATTCACCATCATAGGTAACAATGTTCCCATATGCAGTCCCATGGTAAGAACCTTTCCCGGAAGGTCCTGCTCCCATCCAGTCTCCGCTATAGTATCCAAAGCCACCACGAAACACATAGGGAACATTCTCCACCTGAATGATCTGAGCAGTACACAAATGCTGCATCTCATTACATTTCTGGTTCTCAAGCGTCTCCAGTTCTTCCTTGGATGTAGTCCAATCCTGAGCTACTTTTATCGTCTCAATATAAGTTTCTATCGCCGACTGGCAATCAGGGCATTCATCTACAATGGCATCCAGGGAAAAGCTTTTAGCTGAACGCATTTCGTCATTTGATGCCGAACTTCCTTTATCCTGCGCAATGCCCTTATCATTACCTGTTTCATTACTCCATTCACCACCTGTTCCATTACCTGCCACATTACTCCATGGCCACAGATCAAAAACAGATATGGTTACAATTGTCGCAGTCATAACAAGACAGATAGAAATTGTAAACCTATTTCTCGATTTTTTCTTTTTCTTATCAACTGCATTATCAGCAGCGGCGTTATAAGATAATTGCAGACCGCATTTTGTGCAAAATTTCGCTCCTTCGTTATTATTCGCTCCACAGTTTGTACAAAACATATCGAATTACCATCCTTACTTTTTGTATGCCTGACTAAACTCCACATTTAAAATGTCATCGCCAATCACAACTCTATCAAGAGGCGTTCCGTCAAGTTTTCTATAACAGGTACTTTCATCAGGATAATACTTAAATCCTTCAGCAATTGCAATTACATGCTTTTCATAGCCATAGTCGCAATATACGTTTCCGGCAAAATCGGAAATATCTTCAGAAACATCATAAACAACACCATCCTTATCAATAATGTACGGTTTCGCATCAGAGATCAAGGTGATGACACCATTAGCTGAGAAAAAGCCAGTCTGCTCGAATATATGTACATTATCAAAACTGCCAACAGGTTCGTACATCGGATTGCCGGATCTGTCTATCAGAGTAAAATAATTTTTTCCATCCGTTCCTTTCAATCGTATGGGAGCAAATCCATCATTAAAGTTACCAATAGCCTCCACTTCTAAATCCTGGGGGAGTTCCGGCAGGCTCACAACAGCTTCAAGATTTTTATCAAACCATGCAGGCAGGTTTTCTAATTTATTATGAATTTCCTCGTCATAGTAATATACATTGCTAAGTACAGCAATATCCTCCACATACTGAATGCCCAACAGGTCTTCATTTCCCTGAAGTCTGACCACCCAGTCCATATAGGTACCAAAATCTATATTTTCATTATCATACCAAGCTTTAATATCTTTGGAAAGGTCTATATAGTTTCCATCAATGATACCCCAGCCCGCACTATATTCATTTCCTCCAACAGAAGAATACCTTGCAATAAAATTACGATTGCCTATATACCTCCATCTATAACGACAAAATGGTAAACTTCCTGATATTACTATTTCATCAGTTACCACATTTCCATTTTTATCAATACAGTAAAATACAGCACTATCTTCTGCAGATCCCCTTGTTTCTTTTCCGATGAGATAAAGACCTCCCCCTGCTCCAAGAAGTCTTAAGTCCGTCGTATCATCTCCGTCATCACTTGAAGTCAGAAGATTGCCGTTGATGTCATAGATTGCATATCCCCAGGCATCCAAATATCTGGAAGGATATACAGCAGATGCTCCATCATAAAAGGGGGTTGCCTCAATTGGATCGTAGATGATTCCCACCGAATGATCTCCTGTACTAACCTTTATTCCTTCAGATACATTATCCAGCGTAAATTTAACGTTTCCATCTGTATCAATTACTGCTAGTCTGTTTGTATTTTCGATATTCACCCACGCATAACCTTCCGAAAAAACATAAGGACTATTTGCATGAATGGATGTATATTCATTGCCTTCTGCAACCTCAGTCTCATTCAAGGTCTCCGAAACAGCTTCTTCATTTTTTATATCATCAACGAGGTCAATATTTGCACTATGTTCCAGCTGCATTGTATCGCTCATATTACTGTCAGAATTATGTTTTCTCATCCACAGAAAAACTATAGCTAATAAAATCAGCACAAATGTAATCAGAATAATTATACCTACTATTTTTTTAGGGGATTTCTGTTTGTTCTCACCTGATTCGTTTTTAACAGTTGCTGTGCGGTCTATTTTTTGGCCGCAATTTTCGCAAAAAACTGCTTCTTCACTATTTTTTGTACCACAGTTACAACAATACATAGTTAATGTCCTCCCAATATTTTCTGAGTCTTATTACGATTAAATTACTAAATCCAATCGGTTTTCCGTCCTTTCATCCGGAATACACTTTTTAATCAACCTAACCAGAATCCATTTATATATATCTCCTTCCTCATCCTCTTTATATCTTCGCTTGTCCGTCATATGATGTACAAACAATAAAATTGTACATCATTTGTTGTACACTGTCAACGAGGTGATGCAATGGGATATTATCCACGAATACGGGATTTAAGAGAAGATAAAGATTTGTCTATCAGAGAGCTTGCCGAACTGCTTCATATGCACAGAACTACTTATTACAATTATGAAACAGGCAAACGTGAGTTACCTTTCGAGTTAGCAATTACCCTTGCCAAATTCTATGACGTATCTTTAGACTATATTGGCGGTTTAACAAATGATACAACTCCACCCCGAAAAAGATAAAATGCGACAAAAGGTTTGCTTATCCTTCTGTCGCATTTTATTTTGTGAATGTATTCTCTATACCAGGTTCTAAATTCATGTTTACCCCATCACCATACTTACTTTCCGGGCAGTATAAGGGTAACTATCTGCATACATTGTTTCCGGTGCTATATCAATCTCTCCATTCATCCATGTCATAACACCATGAAAAATTTTAAAGTCTGACAATATTTTTTCATTCCTTAACGGCAGGAAAGCAGAACCAGTCAGACGTGTTGTGTCAAAAATCCGCTGCTCTCCGGTAGAAAAAGTAAGTAACAGCATACCTCCTCTTAATACCGCAGCCTCTTTTATCTTAATATCCGGCGTTGCCTCTCCTGCATAGCATATATCATCAATAATATACATCTATACCACCTCCTACATAGGTGCAATTTTATCAAAATGCTCGCCTCTGACTGCCAGATTCCATGCCTTATATGCTTCTTCTTCATGGAATGCCAGCCATCCGACTACCATTTTGAATTGTTTTTTGGGAAGAGAACCTGCAAGTAATTCACCATCTATTCCGATTGCAGCCTCATAATCCCCATAATATACATGAACATGAGGCTTATTGTGTTGTTTGGTATCCATAAACAGCATATAGATAACCATTCCTCCAAATCTGCTAAGTTCCGGCATAGTATTTCTCCCTTCATGACCCTGATTAACGCTGTGTTGCAAAATATGCTGTTATCCATATTTTCATGTGCAACAAATCTATTACTTACATATTATACCGTGTTTTGGGCAAACGCACCAGCACCTTAGGAAGTTTTTCTTCACTTTCCGTAACAGTTTCCTATTTTACTGTCCAGATAACCTTTCTGCCAAACCGTTCCATATTGTTACTACCGCATGTACCGTACTCTTGCTGATCCCATACTGCTTTGCCGTCTGCCTCACAGTCGCATTGTTTTCAATGATATAATTGGCAATATCGATTGCTCTCTCCTCGATATAATCTTTCAAAGGAAACCCCTCAAAATGCTTTTTTACATTCTATGAAGCATTCTGAGGGGTTATGCACCTGATTTCTTATGTATTTATATGACTATTCTTAATGTGATACATTACCATAATATTACATATTTATCTTACACATACGATTTATAATACCTTGCCAATACATTCTATCTTTCAGCACTCTGACAACTGTTACTTTTGTACCTCAAACCGCAAAAATATTTTTTTACGGTTATCCATATACTATATCTTGTCTACCCCTCCCACGCCTCTTCTTTAGTGTATCCTTCACCATTCTTCATATTCTGTACTCCTTTTGCCAATTCCTGATAGAGCACATCAAAAGCAGCTTTCTCTGTATAGTCATATGTGCGATTATTTACTGTTGTGCCTACTGCCGCTAATGGTGCCATGGTATCTCTCCTTTTCTGATTCTATTATATGTGACGTTTTTAGGTTTTATCAACCTATATGAGATTCCATTGTCGAGACGCATTATTCAGCAATTATGCCTCTTCAACAACTAATATAAGCCGTTTTCAATGGCTGTCGCTAAAGCTCGCAATCTGTTTACGCTTTGAGTTTCTTTACAAATTGCAAACGTTGTATTTTCTGTAGATGAAGCTTTTTTTATCTGAGTCAAAACACCTATTTCCTCCTTTGCGAGAAGTTCAAAAGTAGTAATTAACTCTTCAAGTGAAGGTGAAATACTCGTTCGACGTAAAAGGAAATATAAATCTCTTGCAGATAAACTATCCATCGCATCCTGCTCTTGCTTAAATGTAGCTATTACAAGAGTGATGATTTCCATCTCTCTTTTTCGCGTAACTATCAGTTCGTTAAGTTGGGATAAACCATTTGGAACTTTAAATAAAAGCGAAACTTCTGTAAGTGATAATCCTAATACCTGAGCCTGCAGTGCAATATTAATTAATTCTGAATCCGTAATCAAGGCAAAGCCTTTTTTTCGAGCGTGTTCCTTTATGGTATCACCGCAAAAACCCGGTCCGACAATTGCAACATACTCGGCATTATTTTTTTCTTTATGCGTCTCTATTGCCACATCACTGATATCACTGTGCGTCACTGTACCACTAGACTTAGATTTGCCGTCAACAATGGCTGTAATAGTTTTTCCGTCATCCTCTTTCCATCGAACCACAACATCAGTATTACCAGAACCACCGATTCGATTTGCATCAAATCCCATAAACCGGAACACACTGGCAATGTTCTCTTCAAACGCCACACCGGAGGCTTTACCTTCAGCCGTCGGGTCTTTTGCAGAAACACATAGAGCATCAAAAAGCGCATTTGAAGGCACTAATGCAATATCACTGTGATCCTTAATATTATCTCTCACATCCTCCACATCATCATAGTTTTGTTCTGCAAATTCGCTCCCCATCAAGGGCAATTCTTCTGACAGTTTCATTCCGAGCGGTGTAGCTTTTACATGTAAATACTGCGTTTCCTCAAGTAGCCCTGCTTCAAGTAAAAATCCCATTATCCATCTTGCTTTTTCGGTATTAATCCCATATTTCTTGGCCTCTATATAAATCTCATTCCTAGTAACTACATTTTCTGCCGCAACAATCATCTCACCTACAAATCGCTTGTGAGAATGCAAAATTCTTATAAAATCCAAATCATTTCCGCTATCACACCACGCTTTTGCCTCAGAAGTAGCAACGTATATATTTCGACCAACTTCTTCTATTAAGCCATCCGCTTTCAAAAAGGGCATCATAGACTCAACGCTACTTGTTTTCAGATTGAATTCTTCTTCAATGAACTTAAACAAATCAGTACGTGAAACTCTTTCAAAAGAAAACTGTACTATAGTCCTTATATTTTCAATTCTGTTCGGACTAGGTGCCCAAATATTGTAAGTATTTCTCTTCTTCTGAAGTGACACATTTTCTTTAAGTGCTAGCAATAATTCATATATCTCAAAAGGTGGAGCCGAAATACTTATATCCTCACTTTCCATTATTGTTGTATCAATAACGTCTGGTGTTATTAGCGGCCATTCTTGAAGGAGTTCTTTCCCCTCTTGTGTTAATCCCCACTTTCTATTTCCCACGTTTTGAATCAATTCAAGGACTTCTAGCCAATCCATTCTACGTCTTGTATTACTCAAATTAGCCCAATCCAAGCAATATTCTCTGCATAACTCTTTATCCACTTCTTCTACAGTTTTAGAACATGACTCGAGCAATTCCAATGTCTCGCCAAAAAGACGATATCTATCGTGTAACAAATTTGCTAAATATCTATGAGAAGGAGAATTATTAAACTCCAATCCAATTTCACTCAAACTAAGCACCCCAGATTTATTGCATACCAAACCTACGCCTTTCAAGAAAGGGGCATACACACGCCACGGATATGCATTGTCAGTCGAAGACAACATAGGCGACAAACTTAAATCGGCAATGGAACTTTTCTCTATCAGACAAATAAGTTCCACTACTAAAGCAAACCAATCCTGCTTCCCTCCCCTTAATTCTGGAATCGACCACCCTTTTCTTTTCCATTCAGCCTTTTGCTTTTGAATATCAAGTATCTTCATATTCTTCCTCCCTTACCACAAGATTATGCATTTCCTATTATACCAAAAACGCTCCCAGATCTCCACCTGAGAGCGTTTTTACTAACATTGGAAACCTTCTGCAAAGTCAGGCTCTCTTACATATTTTCTTCACTCCAATCAATCATCTGTTGTACCACTGTGACATTACGCATTTCTTTCGCTCTTTCGAATAATGATAATGCACAATCGCACAGGAGATTTTTAATAGTTCTTGGGATAATCATGTTTCAATGTTAATTATACCAAAAACACTCCCGATTTTCTACCGGAAGTGTCCTCTCATTATTCCTATTCAATTACCCCAACCACCTTACTCCTATATCGTTCTATATTGTTACGACTGCTGTACTTTTTGAAATTCCAAATGTCTTGGCGGTCTGTCTTACGGTTGCGTTGTTTTCGATGATATAATTCGCTATATGAACTGCCCGTTCCTCAATATAATCTTTCAAAGGAAACCCCTCAGAACGCTTTTTTACATTCTATGAAATACTCTGATAGGTTATGACCGATTATATTTATCTGTTTATTTTATTCAATTTTCAAAGAATCGCTTGCCAATACATTCTATCTTTCAATACTCTGATAACTGTTACAGTCGCATCTTCTACCACAAAGAAGAGTAAATATGTACTGCATGGCCTGTAATAAATTTCTAATCCTTCAATGTTATATCCTGTTTTCTCATACCCTTCGGCAAAAGGATCTAAGGCTTTAATTGCAGACTTTATTTTATTGGAGAAATTTTCTGCATATTCCCTGTACATAAAAGTCTGCAATATATAAGTCTTCGTATTTTTAATATCTTGCAAAGCATCCTTCGACAAGACAATTTTATATTTTTTAGGTTTATCCATATACTATATCTTGTCGATTTCCTCCCATGCTTCTTCAATGGTGTATACCTCACCATTTTTCATGCTCTGCACTCCTTTTGCCAACTCCTTGTAGAGTGCATCAAAAGCATCTTTCTCCGTATAGTCATATGTGCGATTATTTACTGTTGTGTCTACTGCTACTAATGGTGCCATGGTATCACTCCCTTTCTGATTCTATTATATGTGACGTTTCCGATTTTATCAACCCATATGAGATCCCTGCATTTGTTATTCAAAATAACATTTTCTTTCTAGAATTCCAGCATTCTCACTTCTTCAAGCTATATTCTCCCCATATATATTGTACCTTCTTAGACCTTCTATTCATCATAAGACTACAATCAAATACAACTTTGCTAATAATTCTTTTATCATCTGGGAATTTGGCTATTTCTTTAATTTCAGAGGAGTTGTTAATAAGCCAGTCTGTTATCTCCTCTATCAAATCAACCTCCTCCCAAGTTGTCTCAGAGGCTTTTCTCAGTAACCACACATAAATGTAATTTTCTATAATGTAATAATACCTTCCGCACAATTCCTCTATTAATTTGATGTTTTTACTCTTCTCAAGCCAACTCTCTCTATTAGTTGTAGGAAAATCCGTACAGGCATTTTGTAAACATAACTGTGCTTCCAACAAATTGTATTTGCTTATAGAATAGCATTGTCTTTTTATATAAGATCTATGTAACTCATATGCAAATTCATATTTTTCTTGTTTTAAAGCATTATTTATCTGTTCTATTTTCAAAAAGTAATTTTCTAGTGTCATTCTTAATTCAGAATTTCCCCCTTTCAACGCTTCATATTCATGGTAATACACACGCCAGTTTACATCATACGCGATAGAAGTTAATAATATTTTTCGATTAGTAGAGGTTACAATATTTCCTAGTCGTAATAAATCCCATTCCGCGCTTTCTATAGTCTCCAAAAGCAATTTTACTTTGGACCGTCTATCATCTATTCTTCTTGTTTCATCCTGTAAAAAGATAAAATAACCCAAGCAAAAAGTACCTAAAAACGACAAATAATTTCCAGCAAAGGAAAAAATATCACTACGCTGTATCTGTTCCCCCGGATAGTTATTTACGACAAAGATAATTATTACCAATGCAAGTACCGGCACCACTATAATTGGCCAATATTTCTTCCTGATTTTTTTACTAATTATCCAACAAACAAATAAAACACATAGCAAACTAATAAACGTCTTTTTACAAATTATTCTAATCGCTACTTCAACACTTCCCATACTTTTAACCAAATACAAGAGTCCCACTATTAATGTAATAAATAAAAGTAACAAGGAAATCAAAAAAGCAGTTTCTATTTTTTTATTATTTTGTTTATTTATACTCAATTCAAATTTCCAAGTTTTAGGATCTCTATCGTTTTCTTTTCTCATACCACAAACCTTTTCTTATATGCTCCAATAATTGGTACTATATTTCTTTTATAATTTCCAATCTTACTTCATTATTTTGATATCTGATTAATTCACTTAATCACATAATGATATATCGTCCTTTCTTTAGTCCAATATCAATCCATTATTGGTAAATGATTCAGACAAGGCGGTAAATGCATCATATGATGTCCTGTCATAGGAGTTAAAATCATCCCACCTCTTGTCAATCTTCCCCAGAATACCAGCAGCCATACAGAACGAAAATCTGTAGTAACTCCTCCTTCTTCAAGGATACGCATAACCCACTCTTCCGGCACCATAGATTTGATCTGTTCCAATGTAAGATTCTCTAAAATTTTCCTTGTGTTCTTTCCGACAGCAATCATATATTCACGTAAAGCTTCTATATGAATATCCCTGGCAAAGTCGATTGCTTCATCCAGTTCCAGAGCATTTCCTGTATCTGTAATATTCGCACCGATTCTTTTTTGCCACTCCGCATCAAACAGTTGATTTTGATTTGCCATCAATATATTACTTACCAAATCTTCAATTCTATAGGTATGCCAAAGCTGCCAACACATAGGCACCGTATTTGTCCCGGCGTAATGCAGATCTTCCTCCCAATCTTCTCTCGGTACAAGATCATTTTGATGTCCCTTCATCATATAATCCAATACATAATCCGCAATGGTTTTCTCTTCTAAGCCTGATACTTCCGCAGGATGAACCATTGCATGAACCTCCAATGTCATTTTTCTTATGTAGTCAATGTCATCCCCCTGCAGTGCCTCTTTTAACTTCCCATACTTTTCTTCATATGCTCTGAATAAATCAGCCTTTGTCATAGCAATTCCCTCCTTATTTTCTACAATAAAATGATTTATGACACCATTTTACGGGATCACTGCGACAACTGTATGTCGTAATTAGACAAAAAATTTTGAGCTGTTTGTATCAGCTCTTTTCTATAATCCTCCGGCCCTATGATTTTTACCCGGTTTCCAAAGCTTAATAGTAATGCCTTCCACAATCTTTCCTTTGCAGGAACGTCAATCAACATACACCTCTCCGTTTCTGATATCTGTTCTATAGGACAATCCGGAAAATATTCCTCCATTAACGCCGTTTCTTCCCTTGCAAACCGCACCTCGATCGAAATGCTTGTCCCATAGTAAGCCTGCTCTGCTTCCTTCATCAAACCCTTAACATCACCATGATCTATGATGGAAACCCTGTCCGTTTCCTTTAATTTTTGTATTCTCGCTATTTTATAGGTTCTATACTGCTTTTTATCTTCTGAATATGCAAATAGATACCATGCATACCATTTATAGTGAATTGCCAGCGGTTCAACCACGGGAGTGGATTTCTTTCCATCCGCATTACAATATTCAAAAGAAACATACTTTTTGCAGTCAATGGCATATTCCAGTAATTGATTTTTACTCTGTACACCGGCATTTTCCTTCGTCACGCCAAAGTCCCAAAATACCTTTTGTCCCCCTTCCTTTTCAACAATCATATTATACTTTTCAATCAAAGCCTTTAAAGTATCATTGGTATAGGATGTTGCCAGACTTTCTAAGGCATTTATAATCATCTGCTGTTCGTCACTTCTTATTTCACTGTTTCTAATTTTATAAGTAGGCAGGATAGAATAGCCGCCGCTTTTTCCATTTTCCGCATATATCGGTACTCCGATGCCAGAAATGCTCACCATATCTCTTTGTATCGTCCGAACCGATACATGAAATCGTTCTGCAAGATACCGGGCAGAAACGTTATCATGGTTCATTAAGTAGATAATGATCCCCAATATCCTGTCTGTCTTCATTTCTTCTCCTCTTCATTGCTTTCTCATATGATCAAGCCTATTTGCCCTTTCATAAGCCAATTCCAAAAACTGACAGATATCTAAATGAGAATAATCCCAGTTCATAGGTTCTAAGGTTGTAGCTCCCCGGTATCCTGTACAAGAAATTTTCTCCATAACTGTATTCCAGTTGATATTGCCGTCGAATGGTAATTGATGCTGATTATGACTACCACCATTATCCTGCAAATGAATTGCCGTCAGCCGATTACCATACATTCCTAATAAATCTACATTTGGTGCACAATTTATATGATGACAGCTATCATAACAATAACCTACATTTTTTGAGGTAAACTTATTTAACACCATTTTCAGATTTTCAATGTTGTTCAAATTTTCAAAAGCAATTTGAATATTCTTTTGTTCAGCCTTGTTGATAAGTTCCGTCAATCGTCTAATTCCCGTTTGATTTAAAGGATTATTATCATTTGGCAAGTGGATCACCATGGTTGGTATATCATATTCACAGCAGTCCTCTACACATTGCAGATAACTTTGAAACACGCTTTCTCCGCTCAAATTATCCAATGACAGATTATCCTGTTCATGAACAGGCGCATGAATATTTTCTACAAATAACCCTGCATTTCTGGCTAATCTTACATCCTCCTGATAACCGCCTCCTCTGCCAAATTGATCACTCCACCATAACATTACGCAGTCAAATCCCGCTTTTCTGATCAATTTGTACCTTTCTTCAAAAGAAACATCATATCCCGGACCATAACCAAAGCAATCATATATTCCTATCATTTTGTATTTTCCTCCCCAAACATTTCAGGTTCCGCAGTGCCAGACCTCTCCCATTCCCCGACACACATCAAGAATAGATTTCACGTTATATTCCGGGGAATTTGCACCGTCAAGCCGGAGGATCCTGCAGGAAAGGGAGGTCAGCCATGCTTCATGCTGCTGCAACGTGCAGCCGCCGTATCCGTAACGGTAGCCTGCTATATCCTTGAGGTATTTCTGATGCTCCTCATACATATCCCCGCCATCCTGAATGCGGCTGCCAAACTGCTTTGTTTCTCTTTCATGAACTCTCTTTACCCGAAGCTCTGTATCTGCATCCAAAAACACTACTATACGAAAATAGGGGTCAAAATATTCATGAAAAGAATCCATAGAGCCTGCCATTACAAAATGTCCGCAATCCTTAATTGCCTCCATCAGCCGATTGATTTTTTCTTCTCTGGAATACATTTCAGAAAAAGGGATCTCCGTATCTTTTTTCCAGATATAATCATCGATATCCACAAACTGATATCTAAGTTCCCTTGCCAGCGCTTTGCCAAGCGTTGTTTTTCCTGATCCGGAGGGGCCCATGATCATAATTCCTGCTGGGTCCTGTTTTCTGACCGCCTGATCCTCATATCCCAAATCCATATTTCTCCTCATTTCTGCGCACGCTTTTTGCGCATGCCGAGTTTGTGTCAAGTGTGCGCAGACACAAATCTCGCGATTGAAAAATTTTATTTTTCAATCTTTCTTCCTCTCCCCTTATCGGGAACGCTTTTCACGCCTTCTGCGTAAACCGGCACGCCGGGAACCCCTCGCATCCATAAAAGGTTCCAAATCTTCCCGACCGTTTGACCAGCCTGTTTCCGCACACCGGGCAGATCCTTTCCGGTTCCTTTGGCTGCAGCTCCAAAAGCTTTCCAAGCTCCTCGTAGCACTTCTGGTTCATCACACAATCATTCAGCGCCCGGTGGGCTCCTTCCGTTTCAATATGAAAATAAGCCGAAACATCCACCAGTCTGTGATGGGAAAGCTGCGGCAGACACCTGCGTGCCAGGGGAAGCGTATCCACATAGTCATTGAAAAGCTCTCTTCCCAGATCCTCTCTGGCTGCCCGTTCTACAAATTCCAGGTCAAAGCTGTGGATATTGTGTCCTACCAGCACCTGATCCCCCACAAAGCTCAGAAAATCTGATATAGCCTCCATTCTGCCGGGCGCATCCAGAACCATTTCATCTGTAATTCCATTTACGGCAGTTGCCCCGGCCGGGATCGGCCTTCCCGGGTTGACCAGCGTAGAAAACTCCTCTATGATCCTGTGATCCTTTACTTTTATTGCAGAAATTTCTATGATTTCGTCCCATTGCTTGCTGATCCCTGTTGTTTCCAGATCAAATACCACATAATCTGCAAGGTACTCTGTCAGCCTTTTTCCTTTGTTTGCCATCTTTCTTCCCCTGTTTTTATTTCGATTTAAAAAGTGTGCTGAGAATTCCTCTTCCCAGGGAAGCCCCCACATTGCCGCCCAGCTTTTTGCCGAAGCTTCCCCCGATGGATTTTCCCAGCTCATTTCCCAGCTCTCTGCCAATGGTGCCGCCTGCGCTGCTGGCAACCCGTCTGGTCACATTCCGCACTTCTTTGTTTCTGGCCGCTTCCTTCTTCTCTGCTGCTTTTTGGGCTGCTGCCTCTTCCTTCTGACGCTGTTTTTCCGCCGCTGCCTCTTCTTTCTGGCGCTGCTTTTCTGCCGCCGCTTCCTCCTTTTGCTTCTGCGCCTGTGCCTGTTCCTCTAAAACTCGTTTTTCCAGGATTTCATAGGCAGACTCCCGGTCTACAGCTGCGGCGTATTTTGTATAAAGAAGATTTTCCTTGATCTCCCTGCTTCTGTCCTCCTCTTCAAGGGCTCCCATTCTGCTCTGAGGAGGCAGAATACTGCATTTCTTTACGATCGTAGGCACTCCGTTTTCATCCAGCACCGAGAGCAGCGCTTCTCCGATCCCAAGCTGTGTCAAGACCTCATAGGTGTCAAATTCCGGATTTTCCCGGAAGGATTGTGCTGCTGCCTTTGCCGCCTTCTGCTCTGCCGGCGTGTAGGCATGAAGCGCATGCTGGATTTTATTTCCAAGCTGTGCCAGAACGCCGTCCGGAATATCTCTGGGGCTTTGAGTGATGAAGTAAACGCCAACTCCCTTGGAGCGGATCAGCTTGACCACCTGCTCAATCTTTGCAAGCAGGGTTTTGGACGCATTGTCAAAAAGAAGATGCGCCTCGTCAAAGAAAAACACCATCTTGGGCTTTTCCCTGTCACCGGCCTCCGGCAGGGTTTCAAACAGTTCTGAGAGCATCCAGAGCAAAAAGGTAGAATACATGGTGGGGCTGTTTATAAGCTTCTGGCAGTCAAGCACCTGTATGGTTCCCTTTCCATTACAGTCTGTGCACATCCAGTCGCCGATCGATAAGGCCGGTTCTCCAAAAAACATCTCTCCCCCCTCTGCTTCCAGGGCAACCACTGCGCGAGTGATCGCTCCCAGGCTCTGCTTCGGCAGATTTCCGTATCTTGCAGCATACTCTGCTGCATTTTCCGATACATACTGCAGCATGGAGCGCAGGTCCTTGGAATCCAGAAGAAGCATTCCTTCCTCATCGGCAATTTTGAAAACAATGGTTAAAATATCCGTTTGCGTATCGTTCAGATCCAGGATCCTGCTAAGCAATAGGGGGCCCATCTCCGATACGGTCGCCCGAAGGGGCAGCCCCTTTTCCCCGTATACATCCCAAAAGGTGGTAGGATAAGCAGAAAACGAAAATCCTTCCTTTGAAAGCCCCATAGCGTCTATTCTTTTTTGCAGGCTCTCACTTATCGTCCCGGGACGGCACATTCCAGCCAGATCTCCCTTAACATCTGCCAAAAATACCGGCACTCCGCAGTCACTGAAGGACTCTGCCAGCACCTTAAGGGTGATCGTCTTTCCGGTTCCCGTTGCTCCGGCGATCATTCCATGTCTGTTTGCCATTTTAGGGTAAATAAATACCTTTTCTTCTCCTGATGTTCCGATCCAGATCTTACTTTCCTTCACCATAACCTTCTCATTCCTCTTTTCTCTCATATTCAATATTCCGCAGATGCATTGTTTCAGTTTTCTCTAAGTATAGCATAGATACACACGGCGGCAAAGAACCTTTTCCCTTCCCTGACATTACAAAGCCCCCATTTCCTTTCCGGGGAAATGGGGGCCATCAGACCTTAATTACATTGTTTATTCAAAAATACGGGCTGCCCGCTTTTTCATCACAAGGTAAAGCAGCATTCCCAGGATCTCACAGGAGATCATCTCTCCTGCAAAAACAGTGAGAAAGGAAAGCCAAAGCGGCTTAATTCCATAGGCATAAAGCAGTACAAACGGAACGATCACGGTATTTGCTACGATCGGCGGAACCGGCGCTAAATACGGAAGCTTCCGCAGCTTTCTGGTAAAAACGGCCCCGATCAGGGTTGCCAGGCTTCCAAAGACAATATCCGGAAGCGCACATCCCGTAAACAGATTGGATAAAATACATCCTGCAAATAATCCCGGTATGGCTGCCGGAGTAAAAACGGGTAAAATGGTGAGGGCCTCTGAAAAGCGGATCTGAATGGCGCCTGACGCAAGTCCCAGCATTCCTGCCAGATAGGTAAGCACCACATAGAGCGCAGCTATGATGGCTGCCTGTGTCATTTTCTTGATATTCATATGTTTTCTCCTTTAGTTTTGTTTTTTGGCCGCTTTTGCGGCTTGGTCAGGAAGGTCTCGAACTGACCAAAAATTAATTATACAAAAAACACCATGAATGTCAAGAGTTTACTGCAGCAGAACCTTCACAGCTTGGTATGACCAACAAAACTATGATCGTTGCCGTTTTATTCTTCATCCTGACCTCCACCTGACCGGTCGGCGGTCATATGCTTTATGTATTCCACCAGCGAGTAATAAACCGGTATGGTTAAAAAGATGACCCAGCCCGGATGCCACAGTCCTGCAAAAAAGCCCAGACATAAGAAGATCAGCGCGGCAAGCACCGGATAAGCAAAATGGCTGGCATTTTTCTTTTCCACTGCCTCAATTAAGGAATACCAGATGGGGCCTAATAAAAATAAAAGCCAGCCCGGATGCCAGGCTCCCCACACGCTTCCAATGATCAGATAAGTGATTATCAGTATCAGGAGCACCGGGAAATGTGCGTGATGTTCAAACCATCGCTTATCCTGTCTCTGTCCGTTTACATATACCCCATTCTTATCAATATCAACCTTATCTCCTTTTCCCTTGTCATCCACATGGATCCCGTCCCAGCCTACATGAACCTCTCCATTCTTATCTTTTACATGAATGCCCCGGAAGCCCACATGGACATAATCCTCCTGTTTTCCACCCTCCGGATTTTCCTGTTCATCCTGCTGAAACTCTCCTTCTGCCTCCTCCGGCTCCGGGATTTCATCCTCTGTCTTAAGCAGTTCATCCAAAGACACTTCATAAAGCCTTGCCAGCATAATAAGATTATCTGTGTCGGGAGATGCCTCTGCACGCTCCCACTTACTCACCGCCTGTCTGCTGATCCCAAGCTTTTCTGCCAGCGCTTCCTGGGAAAGGTTATGGCTCTTCCTTAAATTTACAAGTCGATTTGCAATTTCAATGTTCATAAATAACGAATACTCCTCCTCATATTTTGCCGGTCACAGTGCCGGCTGTCTTTTCCTTTTCGGCTTGCCGTGTAAAATTATTGTAGGAAAATCCTTCTGCACCGTCTACCAATTCTGGTTTGAGCCATCGCAACTTTTGGTTGCAGATCCCTGAAATCCGTTGTTTTTCTACTCTTCTATCTTAACATAAGTAAGAAAGCGGTTGCCGTTTTCCTCAAACCACTGTGTGGAATCATTCATTCCAACCTTTCCTACCACTCCGGTTTCCGGATTCATAACAACTGTATTTTTTTCATTAAAGCCTACCAGTAAAACTGCAGATCCATCTTCAAGCATCACCAGCACAGGTATATCCTGATCTACATAGTAAAGCACCGCATCCAGAGAGCAGCCTGTGAGATCCAGGATCCTTGCATTATCCAGACTTTCCTCCAGAATGGAAAGCACAGATTCACCATTTTGCAGCATATATTCTGAATTGCGCACTACCCCTTCGTAAGACAGCATGGTATCCAGGCATACTGCCAGGGCGCTCTTTTCCTCTGTGGCCTGCTCTCCTTCAATGGCCATGATCTGGTTTTTGATGCTTCTGTTTCCTCTCCTCCAGATGTATCTTCCATCTTCCCCTACTACCACGCCTGATATCTGTTCCGCCTGCTTTACCGCATTTCCTGCGCTGACGCAGATGCTGTCCATTCCATACTTGCCATAAACATAATACTTTTCCAGGCTGCTTTCGGATCCTACCAGGTAAATGTTCCTGCCTCCCTCAAAAAGGACTTCCTTGGGGGTCAGGTATTTCATGGTGGCAGTTTCAATGTCGCTTTTTAACGAGATCTGCGTCAGCTTTTCGTAGATGTCCACTGCTGCCACTTCTATGCTATTAATGCTGTCGGAGGCGCTTTTCGTATTCATGATCTGGTCATCCGTGACCTCTGTAAAGGTTTCATCCTCCTCCTTCTGTACGCGTGACAGGATAATCTGATTATCCAGAACCTGGCCGCCTGTCACATAAATCCCTTCCTGGCGGTATTCCATTAACACTCCCTCTGCCTCATTTTCGATCCTGACGCAGTACATGGGATAAATGGGATTTCCCGCATAATCCTTTCGGATATCCTCTTCTCTTACAATTCCATAGATAAGATCCTCTCCCATAAAACCAATAGGAATGATCCTTTCCCGGTTCCCAGCCTGGATCGTCTTCTTCTTTCCGGTAACCAGATCCATAAGAACCAGTTCCTTTTCCTTCGCCATTCCCTCCTCCGACTGCCATGCAACCATCTTATTGCTGCCAGAAACCTGATAGCTTCCCTCCGTAAGATTTTCCACTATGATCTCGCTGCTGCGCTTCATGGTATTCACACTGTACAGCCTGTTTTCCCATTTCAGATAAAGGATCCCTTTGTTATTAATATAAGAGAGCTCTGCCACTTCCTTCATCAAAAGCTCCTGAGGCTGGGTGCTTGGAAGGTACACCAGCTCCTCCACCGTATTGACAGTGCTGTTATAGTAATAAACAGCAGCTCCCACTTCTCCCTCATGCCGGCCACGGTTCATATACCCGTATACCAGAAACGTAACGTTTCCTCCTTCATCCACTCCCAGCATCTTGATCCTGTGTCCGTCATACAGCGTCCTGTCGTCTAAATGATCCTGATTATAGAAGCCAAACAGCAGGGCAAGCTTATTGTCCACCACGTTATAGCTGTAAAGGCGGTTTCCCGTCACAAAAGCCAGAACATTTCCTCCATCGCTTTCTATCAGGGGCGTTTCCTCACTGGTAATTCCAAGCAGGATCTTGTTATTGGCATATACCTTGCCTCTTTCATCAAACATCTGATCCATGGTACGCTCATAATCCAGAAGGTACATTCTCTCCGCAGTATATCTGACCCTGTAATATTCCTTTACCCTGAAATACTTGGTCTCTCCTCCATAGGGCATGGAAACATAATATTCCATCACAAAATTTCCTGTAGAGGGCCCCAGATCCTTAATGGTGATCCGGGACGCCGATTCCTTTTTCACCTTCAGGTCTCCCCAGGTCACCTGCTGGAAGCTGCTGTGGATGGTCACCCTTCCAAAGGTTGTATTGTCCCCTTCCGCATTGGACTCCAGATATTTTGTGAGCTCCTTTGCTTTCTCCTTATCAAAGGTTTTTGCAGAAAAATCAGAAATATATTCCAGTTTATCGCTGACATAATACTCCTCCGGGCTGATCACCCGGGTGTAATAACGGATTTCCTGCCCGCTTCCCGTTTTTAAAAGCAGCACCAGCAGGTACTCCTGATTATTTTCGATCAGATCCTTCAGGGCAAAGGAGATCCGGATCTTACCCTGATCCTCCAAAAACTCCGGGATCTTTGTATTTTCGATAAGCCTCTGTCCGTCCACACTTCTGACCTCGTAGCTGATTTCAGAAACGCTGTTTCCATAGGTCTCTATGCACATGCTGATCTTTCGTCCGGAAGCAAGGGGCGTAATGCTGTCTCTCATCTGTCCCACTTCCATGGCTTTGGCATAGCCGTGCATGGCATTGATCTCAAATCCGCCATACTCCACGGATACCAGCGGATATACTGCTTTTCCCATTTCTGTGGTCATATCCGTGTTTCCCTTATTCATGATCTCACTTATAATAACAAGAGCCGCAAAAAATACAATGGCAACAATGGCTCCCTTGAGAATGATCTTTTTCATTCCTGATCCTTTCTAAAAAGCTTTTGAAGAGTTGTTTCCACTCCCAGAGCAGCCGTCAGCTCCGAAATACCGCTGTCTTCCCTTTTTTCCTGACGTCTGACCGCTCTTATCAATATATTCTTGGGAGTATGCTCCATTTCAATAAATTCCAGAACCTGCGTATCATATCCTGCCTCTTCCAGCAGGTTTGCGCGGATTGCATCGGTTAAAATAGCCGACAGCCTTTCCTTCAAAAGACCATATTTCAGCACCGGATGCAGCAGCTTATTCTGGATCTGACCATTCACCTCATGCTGACAGCAGGGCACCGTAAAGATTACCTTCGCTCCCCAGCCCACCGCCTTTTCTATGGCATAATCAGTAGCCGTGTCGCAGGCATGCAGGGTCACCACCATGTCTACCTGGTCTGACCCTGTAAAATTCTTGATATCCCCCTGTACAAACTGAAGTCTGTCATACCCATAGCTCTGGGCCAGGCGGTTGCAGTTATGGATCACATCCGTTTTCAGATCTAAGCCCGTGATCATAACGTCCAGCTTCTGCAGTTCGTGCAGATAATAATACAGGGCAAAGGTCAGATAGGATTTTCCACATCCAAAATCGATAATATGAATGGCGCCTTCCCCCTTTAAGACCGGCAGCACATCCTCCACAAATTCCAGATACCGGTTGATCTGCTTAAATTTGTCATACTTTGCGCGGACAATGGCTCCTTCCCTGGTCTGAATGCCAAGATCCACCAGAAAGGGCACCGGAATTCCCTCCTTTAAAATATATTGCTTCACACGGTTGTGGTAAAGCTCCGGCCTCATTTTTACTGCATTTTTCTGATTTTCTTTATATTTTGCGGTTACCTTCCCCTTTTTGCTCACAAGAACGGTCAAGCTCCCATCCAGGCTTTCCGCCGCTAACTGTCTGAAATTTCCCTGCATCTCATGAAGCAGCTCCTCCAGCAGCTCCTCCCCGGACAGGTTTTCATGGAACACCTGCGTTCCCTTATATGCTGTTTTTTGAAATACAAGCTCTCCCTTCAAAAGAAGCGGTCTTATTTTTATTTTAAAAATACCGTCTTTCTCTCTCGGCCCACTTACTGTGATCTGGCAAAGCCTGTCCGAAAGAAACGGCATTAATTTCTCTCTCAGTTCTTCCATGAAACTTCCATAATCCTTTCCGCACAAATATAGCCATAACGAAACGTCATGACTATATTTTACTTACTTGTTCTTAAAATCACAATCGCTTTTTTATACTAAAACCTCAGAATTCCTCTTTTGGTATTATGTCTTCGCTTATAGATCTCATAAAACAGCAGGATCTGTATCAGATCTCCCATCCATTCCCATTTTTCAGGAGATGCTGCCGCTTCCGGATCTTCCTTTTCCTCTTCCTTCCGGATCCGTTCCAGAATATCCTTTGACAGCTTATAAAGCTGCCATTTATCCGGGAACTCGTCATAGATCATACTTCCCTCATAATCCAGCCTATCCAGAATCCCTGCGATGACCTTCTGGTACTTCTTGGCTTCTGCAGGATACATTTGCTGTAAATACTCCAGATCCCGGATAATCGACTCCTCTTCCTGATAATACATGGGCAGAGGATAGGTCATATAAAAGGGCAAAATTTTACGCTCATACATGGCATTACTTCCTTGTATCTTTACAGGTATCATATGCACATAGCGTATTCAGGGTGCAAGCTGCTGGGAAAGCTCCCTTGCTCTTTTCGCCTCCTGATGGCTGCATCTGTCAGCCGCATAGCGAGCCTTTTCATAAAGAGAAGCAAGCTCCTTCCCCTCTTTTTCCTTTTCCGGGAACAGCCTTGTAAGCTTTTCCCGTATGGTTTCTCCTTTGATCAGGTCATGGGCATCTTCCCCAGGCTCCGCCTTTTCTATCAGTCTGCGGCAGCTTTTTCTGATCTGCTCCTCCGGTGAAAAAAACTCCTTTGCCTGGTGCAGGATCTTCCTTTTGGGTTTTCTTTTGTTATCCTCCTTAAGTGTTTCCACCTGATCCCAGAAATCCATTTCCTTTTGATCCCTGCCCTGCTGCCGCCTTGCAAATCCCTCCCGGATTCCGGCAATGACCCTCATGATCAGCCGGAAACAAAGAAATGCAAGAACCGCCACTGCAAAAACTCCTATGAGAATATCCAAAAGCCTTGCCAGAATGGAGGGTTCCTTCGCCGGGCCGAACATCTCCTCAAAGTCCACTGCCTGCTCCTGTCCCCCGCTTAATGTGATCCCACCATGCTCTTCCGGTAAGAGACCATACAAAAGGGTTCCCAGCATTACCAAAAGACCGGAAAGCAGCTTCTGAACCTTTTCTGCAAATTCCTCCGACAGCCCAAGCGCCGCTGTAAAGAAAGTGATGATAATAAACATTCCCGCCAGGGAAGCCGTGGAAAAGAACAGGTTTCCCATTGGAATTTTTTCCGTAGTCCTGTTATTGACGTCCACATACCAGTCAAAACGCTTTAAATAGTAATAAAACAGATACCCGGCCATATAAATGCAGAAAAGCCATAAAAGCAAGGAGGCCAAAAGGCCCTGTCCCTGTCTCGCATCCAGGAAATGCAGTCCTGCAAAGATGCCCGCCGCCACCGGAGGCATCATGGCATCCATTCCCGCCTTTCCTCCACTCAGTCTTCTGGTGAGACTGAGGATTGCAAAGAAGGACGCTCCTATGCCAAACAGTATTCTCTGCGTCAGCTCCCCGGGCACCAGTAAAACCGCCAGCACAACTGCAGCTCCATGCAGCACAAGAAACCAGAACAGCTTCCTGCATCTTTCCCGCAAAAGATAACACAGCACAGGAAATAACCCTCCAAGCACCAGAAGAACGCAGTCACTTCCCTGCTTTGTAAAGTCCGTCAAAAGTACATGGGCTAAAGAAGCAAACAGCAGGTAATTCAGGCCCTCAGCCAGAATATTTGCAGCAATCTCAAGCTTCCTGCCGGATAAAAACCATTCTCCCTTCAAGGGCTTTCTCCTCCTTTTCCTCCTCTGACCTCAGCACCGGGCACAGCCAGTAAAAATGCTCTCCCTGTTCCTTCCTGTAACGGCATAACGCCTCTGTAAATTCCTGATGTCTGTCCGCTGATAAAAACAATGTCATGGGGGGATTACTTTCTGTCAGCTTTGCAGAAAAACATTTTCCAAATTCCAGAACCGGCTTTTCCAGGTCGATCCGTGCCAGGGCTTTGTCCGTCTCTGCCATACTTCCATAACCGGTAAGTCCTTCCAGATTTGTAGTTTCTCCTGTCAAAACATCTTCTCCGTTACCATATACCCAGATACGGATCCCCTGTGCCAGAAGAATCTCACAGATTTCCCTGCACAGGCTGATACACAGCTCCTGCAGCTCTTCCCTTCTTAAGATCCCCCGGTCCTCCAGGTTCATAAAGATCCTGATCCCCGGTATCTGCGTATGATCTCTTACATTTACCTTCAGCTCATCGGTTTTGGCCGTTGCCTTCCAGTTGATCTGCTTCCACTGATCGTAAGGCTGGTATTCCCGTATTCCCCGAAAGGTAAAGGGATCCTCCATCTCATGGTTTCTGACGGGAACATCCCCGCTTATTCTGGAAAGGGCCTCCCGAAGGCCTTCAAACCTCACAGACGCAGGGCGCACATAAAGCTGCGCACTGCTTTCCCGCTCTGCGTGCATTTCCTTGGTAAAAAACAGATCGGCCCCTACCAGGTCGATTCCGTTTATACTGTAATACCCCCGCTTCAGGCAGGTGATCCGATGGGTTCTGGTAATTCTTTTATGCCCCATGATGGAAAAGAAATCATTCCGGTAATACTGATCTGTAACGGCTCCGCTTTTGCTGCTGCCGAACTGCAGATATCTGGAACACTGAAATTTTACCTTAAGAGACGGAAGCGGCAATACCTTTCTGTTTTCAATCTGCTCCAAAAGGAAGGTTTCTTCCCCGGGCGCTGCCAGTTCTCTTTCAAATTCAAGAAAAACTGCCACCCCCTTCTCCCAGAAACGGGCATACAGCATCCTTTGTGCCGCAAACAACATCAGGATAAGAAGCGCTGCCAAAAAAATGATCATTTTGAAAACTCCTCTGCAGGTACCGGAACTTCTTTCAGGATCCTTTGAACCAGCGCCTGCTGTCTTGCCGTATCCCTTCTTCCTCCCTGAAAACCAAGTCTGTGGGAAAATACCGGTACAGCCAGCGCCCTGACATCATCCGGTGTGCAATAACTTCTTCCCAAAAGCGCCGCATAGGCCTTGGCTGCCTGCATCAGTGCAAGGCTTCCGCGGGGACTGACGCCAAAGGCAAGCTCCGGCTCTTTCCTTGTGGCTGCCGCCAGTTCTACAATGTAAGTCTGAAGCACAGGATGAACATACACTTCCTTTGCAGCTTCCCTCATTTGCAGGATCTGCTCCCTTGTGATAACGCTTTCCAGCTTTTCGTAGGGATCCTCCCCTCCAAATCTTTCCAGGATCAGAACCTCTTCCTCCTGATCAGGCAGTCCCATGGAAAGCCGCATCATAAAACGATCCATCTGTGCCTCCGGCAATGGAAATGTGCCTGCACTTTCCACCGGATTTTGTGTTGCTATGACCATAAAGGGGCTTTCCAGCATCAGTCTCTGTCCGTCAATAGTGACCTGATGCTCCTCCATGCACTCTAAAAGTCCTGCCTGGGTTCTTGGCATTGCCCGGTTGATCTCATCCGCCAAAAGCACGTTGGCAAAAACAGGCCCCTTGTGCAGCACAAATTCCCCGCTTTTCCTGTTATAAATGTTCATTCCGGTTACATCGCTGGGAAGGAGGTCCGGCGTAAACTGGATTCTGGAAAAAACACCCTCCATACTGGCTGCCAGGCTTTTTGCCAGCTTTGTTTTTCCTGTTCCCGGCATATCCTCAAGAAGCACATGCCCCCCTGACAGCAAGGCCGCCAAAAGAAGCTGTATGGTTTCTTCTTTTCCCACAATCACCTTTCCTATATTTTCCAGCAGCTTCCTTCCGTATTCTCTGCATTCCTTCTGATCCATATCTGTCCCCTTCCTGCCTTTTCACTTTATAGGAAAAAGGAGATACAGCTTTGTATCTCCCTTACCTCGTTACGTTATTTGATCACATGAATTCTGGCAAGCGCTCTCTGAAGCGCTGTTTCGGCACGAAGCACGTCTGTTTCGGGGGTCTTGCTGCGAAGTCTTTCCTCCGCGCGCTCCCTTGCTGCTTCTGCCCTGCCAAGATCAATTTCTTCAGGCCATTCAATGATCTCTGCCAGGATCACAACCTTATCCTGCAAAATCTCCACAAACCCTGCGTGGAGGGCTGCGGTCTTCTGTCCTTCTGCCTCTGTAATGGTCAGAATTCCCGGACTGATGATCACTGTAGTAGGCACATGATTTTTGTATACACCGATCTCTCCTTCTGTGGTATTAAATTCTACCATAGAAGCCTCTCCTTCATAAAAGATCCGATCCGGCGTGATGATCCTTAATGTGAAAAGATTACTTTCTGCCATACGCACCCTCCCGTCATTACTTTACGCGGGCAAGCACGTCGTCAATCCCTCCGGCATTCAGGAAATAGCTCTCGGGAATATCATCATGCTTTCCTTCCAATATTTCCTTAAATCCGCGAATGGTCTCGCTGATCGGTACATATTTTCCGGGAAGTCCGGTAAACTGTCCTGCAACGAAGAACGGCTGTGACAGGAACCTCTGTACCTTTCTTGCTCTGGAAACTACCAGCTTATCACTTTCAGAAAGCTCATCCATACCCAGGATTGCAATAATATCCTGAAGCTCTTTGTACTTCTGAAGGATCTCCTGGACACCTCTTGCCACATCATAATGCTCCTGTCCCAGAATTCTGGGATCCAGGATTCTGGACGTTGACTCCAGAGGATCCACGGCCGGATAAATACCAAGCTCCACGATAGATCTGGAAAGTACGGTGGTCGCATCCAGATGGGCAAAGGTCGTTGCCGGAGCCGGGTCTGTCAAGTCATCCGCAGGTACATATACTGCCTGAACAGAAGTAATGGAACCATTCTTTGTGGATGTGATACGCTCCTGCAAAGCGCCCATTTCTGTCTGCAGCGTAGGCTGATAACCAACTGCGGAGGGCATACGTCCCAAAAGCGCCGACACCTCACTACCTGCCTGGGTAAAACGGAAAATATTATCAATGAAAAGGAGCACATCCTTTCCACCCTTGTCACGGAAATATTCTGCCATGGTCAGACCGGAAAGACCCACTCTCATTCTTGCGCCGGGGGGCTCGTTCATCTGACCGAATACCATGGTGGTCTTATCGATAACTCCTGATTCCATCATTTCATGATAAAGGTCATTTCCCTCTCTGGTTCTCTCTCCTACTCCTGTAAATACGGAGTATCCGCCATGCTCTGTTGCGATATTTCTGATCAGCTCCTGGATCAGCACCGTTTTTCCTACGCCGGCGCCTCCAAACAGACCGATCTTTCCACCCTTCTGATAAGGACAGAGCAGATCTACGACTTTAATACCGGTCTCTAACAGCTCCTGCTGTGTGGACTGCTCCACAAATTCCGGGGCAGGCCTGTGGATCGGCTCATAACCTACACCCTCGGGAGCAGGTTTATTATCAATCGGCTGTCCAAGGACATTAAACATACGTCCAAGTGTATTCTCACCTACCGGCACACTGATGGGAGCGCCTGTTGCGATCGCTTCCATTCCTCTTACCAGTCCATCGGTAGATCCCATTGCAATACATCTTACAGTATCATCACCCAGATGCTGTGCCACTTCAACAATAAGCTCTCCGCCATCCTTTAAAGGGATCTTGATCGCTTCGTTGATCTCCGGCAGCCTTCCATCCGGGAATTTAATATCCAGAACAGCACTGATGATCTGTGTAATCTTACCTGAGCAACTGTTCATTTCTTCCTCCAATCTTCCTTTCCGGACACCTTTTGCAGGTCCGGGTTTCTTTCTTATGAGATCGCATTTGCTCCTGCTATGATCTCCGTAAGCTCCTGCGTAATGGAACCCTGACGGGCTCTGTTATAAAGCAGGGTCAAATCATCTATCATTTCTTCTGCATTGCTGGTAGCAGAATCCATCGCCTGCATACGGGCTCCATTTTCACTGGCTACCGATTCGATCATACCTCCGTATATCAAACTGGTAATGTACTTTGGTATGAGCAGATTTAAGGCTTCTTCATCCTCCGGTTCAAAATTCATAGGCACATTCTCTTCCGGCTCCTGTGCTGCCTCTTCCCCTGCCTGGATTTCTCCGGCTCCTGCCTCCACAGGCAAAAGCTTTATCAGTGTGGGAATATGGACAACCGTGTTTTTAAAGCCTGTATATGCCAGGTAAATCTCGCTGATCTCTCCCCTGGTGAAAGCGCTCAGCACTTCCTTGGAAATCACCATGGCGTCTGCATAGGCGGGCTCCTCGATCACATCCGAATAATCAGCTTTGATCTCGTAGCTTCTCTGCAGTGCTTCTTTTCCTTTTTTGCCAATGGCATAGATTGCAAGATCCTCTTCTGAAAGCTCCCCTCTGGTGATCAGCTTTACCACATTCGAGTTATAGCCTCCGGCCAGTCCTCTGTTTGAGGTAATAACGATCACTGCCTTCTTTCCGGATGCTCCGGGCATCAGGTACTTATGCTGAAGGGTTCCTGTCCTTTTCAGAATAGAATTTACCGTAGCATACATGGATTTAAAGTATTCTCCGGATTTCTCTGCATTCTGCTTTGCTCTCTGCAGCTTTACAGTGGAAACAAGCTTCATGGCCTTGGTAATCTGCTGGGTACTTTCGATACTGCCCTTACGCCTTTTTATGTCTCTCATTGAGGCCATAACATTACCCTACCTTTCTGCTTATTTCAAAAAGCCTGCCTTGAACTCCTGGATTGCCTTTTTCAGTGTTTCCTCGTTTTTCTCGGTAATCACCTTTTCCTCAGCAATGGATGCAGGTACCTGAGGATACTTGGTGTTCAGGAATTCAAAGAACTCCTCTTCAAACCGGGTGATCTCCTCTGTAGGCACATCCAAAAGATACTTATTGGTTGCCGCATAAATGATGATAACCTGATACTGAACCGGCATGGGCTTATACTGGGGCTGCTTTAAGATCTCCTTGATCCTTTCACCCTGTGCAAGCTTTTCCTTGGTATCGGCATCCAGCTCGGAGCCGAACTGGGAAAAGGCTGCCAGTTCTCTATACTGTGCAAGCTCTACACGGATAGGAGCTGCAATTTTCTTCATTGCTTTGATCTGTGCCGCACCACCTACACGGGACACGGAAAGACCAGCATTTACAGCCGGGCGGAAACCGGAATTGAACATTTCTGTTTCCAGGTAGATCTGTCCGTCTGTGATGGAGATAACATTGGTAGGAATATAAGCAGAAACATCGCCTGCCTGCGTTTCAATAATAGGTAATGCAGTCAGGGAACCTCCGCCATACTCGTCGCTCATTCTGGCTGCACGCTCAAGAAGTCTTGAATGCAGATAGAATACATCTCCCGGATAAGCCTCACGGCCGGGCGGACGCTTCAGAAGCAGGGAAAGGGTACGGTATGCAGCTGCATGCTTACTTAAATCGTCATAAACTACAAGCACGTCCTCTCCGTTCTCCATCCACTCTTCACCGATAGCGCATCCGGAGTAGGGCGCTATATACTGCAAAGGAGCAAGCTCACTTGCAGTTGCTGCAACAACGGTTGTATAGGACATTGCGCCAAACTCTTCCAGAGTCTTCACGATAGACGCTACTGTGGAAGCCTTTTGTCCAATGGCTACATAAATACATTTTACGCCCTGTCCCTTTTGATTGATAATGGTATCGATGGCAATCGCAGTTTTTCCTGTCTGTCTGTCGCCAATGATAAGCTCACGCTGTCCTCTTCCGATAGGCACCATGGAGTCAATCGCCTTAATACCTGTCTGAAGCGGCGTATCAACAGATTTTCTGGTGATAACGCCGGAAGCAACTCTCTCTATCTTACGATATTTTTCGGTCTGCACGGGGCCCTTTCCATCAATGGGCTGGCCCAAAGCGTTTACGACACGCCCAAGCATGGCATCGCCTACAGGAACTTCCACAACGCGTCCGGTGGTCTTAACAATGTCACCTTCACTGATGTTCTTCTGATTTCCCAAGAGAACGGCACCTACGTTGTCCTCTTCCAGGTTCAGTACCATTCCGTATACTTCCCCGGGGAATTCCAGAAGCTCTCCCTGCATAGCGTTTTCAAGACCATGTACTCGTGCAATACCATCGGCAACCTGGATTACGCTGCCGACATCTGAAACTTCAAGCTCTGAGGCATATCTCTTGATCTGCTCTTTGATCACAGAGCTGATTTCTTCCGGTCTCAAATTCATGGTTCTTACGCACCTTTCTTTTCTGGTTACTGATTTATTTTAGCTGGATCTTAAGCAGATCTCTCCGAAGATCAAACAGCTTTGTTCTTACGCTGCTGTCCACAACCCGGTCGCCGATCCTGATGATCATACCGCCGATCAGGTCTTCTTCCACCTGATAGTGCATTTCCATCTTCACGAAGTCTGTGGTCTCTAACAGCTTTTCTTCTATTTCCTTCTTTTTTGCTTCGCCAAGGGGGATTGCCGTGGTCACATAAGCAATTCCGATCCTTTGAGACTTCTTTACCTCTGCAATAAAATAGTCCAATATCTCATTGATCTGTCCATATCGGTCCTTACTTACCACCAGATGTAAAAGTCCTAAAAGCTCCTTTGAAATCCTTCCTTCAAAAACCTCCTCAAGAACCTTGATCTTCTCTTCCTTTAAGATCTTGGGATGGTTCATCAGCTTTTCAAAGTCCGGGTTCTGCTTCAGAAGCTCTTTCAGAGCGGTCACTTCTTCTAAAAACTGCTCCTCTCTTCCCTCATCCACGGCAAGCTCAAACAAAGCCTCTCCATATGTGGTTCCTACTAGCTTTGCCATGTGCTCTCACCTATTTCCTTTAATGTATCATTGATCAGGCTTTCCTGCACGGTGGTATCGATCGACTCCTTCACTACCTTTCCCGCCATCACAGAAGCAAGAACGATCATTTCACGTTTTACGTCGTCCATTGCCTTCTGCTTTTCAAGCTCTGCCTCGGTTTTCGCTCTCTCAATAATTCTGGCCGCTTCTTCCTTTGCCTGGTCTACGATTCTGTTTTCATTTTCCATAGCCCGTTTTCTGGCATCACTGAGGATCTCTTCCGCCTCTTTGTTGATGTCATGAAGCTTGCCCTCATACTGCTCTTTCAGCAGTCTGGCATCTTCCTGATCCTTTGCTGCGCTGTCAAGCTCACCCTTTATCTTCTCCTGTCTTTTTGCCATCATCTCGCGGACAGGATTAAACAGGAAATAGGATGCTACCAAGAAGAGCACGAAAACCGCAATGATCATAAGGCCGGCATCCGCCAAAAGCTGTAGATCCAGGTCAAATAATCTGGGTTCCATCCATAAGCCTCCTTTCTTTTTTTAGCCCTAGGGCTTCTTATTTGGTAAGAGGCTGTACGAACAACAGAATAATACCAATCAGCAAGCCATAAAGACCTGTGGTCTCTGCTACTGCCTGTCCAAGTAACATGGTAGAAGTGATCTCAGACTTTGCGCCCGGATTTCTACCTACTGCTGCTGCCGCATGTCCTGCTGCAATTCCCTGTCCTACACCGGGTCCGATACCTGCGATAAGTGCAAGTCCTGCACCGATTGCTGAGCATCCTAAAATAAACTCGTTGTTAAATTCCATTTTTGTTTCCTCCTTGTTTGTCTTTACTTAATGTTTTTCAATTTTTAAGGTTCCCCGTCGCCGCATGCATCTGCAATGTACGTCATTGTAAGCATACAGAATACATAGGTCTGGATCGCACCTGAAAACAGATCAAAATACACATGTAATGCTGCCGGCCAGATAATGGCCACCTTGTTCAGCAGCGTGTAGATCAGAGCCATAATGGCTGTTCCCGATAAGATATTGGCAAACAGACGCAATGACAAAGAGATCGGCACTGCCAGATTTCCGATAATATTGATCGGCGCCCATATAGGCCACGGATCACACAATCCCTTTAACACGCCTGAAAGCTTCTGATATTTCAATTCGTTGAAGCGGATCAGCGTAAAGGAAATAATCGCCAGCGCAAATGTGACTCCGTAATCGGCTGTCGGCGGTCTGAGCCCAAACAAACCGGAAAAATTGCTCAGCAGGATAAAAATAAAGATCGTGCCGATATAGTTCCGAAATCTGACTGCCTGCTTTCCCATAACGCCGCCAACCATGCCGTCCAGCTTTTCAACGATCAGTTCCACCACATTTTGAAATCCGCTTGGCACTTCTGTTGCATGCTTTACCATTCTGTTTGCGGCGATGCAAAAAGCAATGATGACCAGCATAACGATCAGAACGCAGACATGGGTCGTGGTGATCCAGACTGTTTGTCCGAACATCTGATAGGAAAACACGCCATGGATCATAAAATCCACGTCAGCTCCCCCGGATAGCAATATACCCTGTTCCATACTCTCACCTCCTTACACATCCTGTTCATCCACAGGTTCTTCTATTAGCGGAGGAAGAATTTCCTCTCCGTATAACAAAACACTGATTTTTTTGGAAAACGGCTGCAGATAAGCTGCTGCTTTCAGTCCCATCATTCCAAGAAATACGGAAAGCGGACTGGCCACCCTGCTTACCGATACCAGGATCAGAACGGCACCGTAAAACAGATACCTGACGGCACTGCCTGCTGCAAGCTTGCGCACTGCTGTCTTTTCACCAAGCTCCAGATTTTTCTCAAGGCTGTACCACATGTGCAGAGCCCCTAAAGCTGCCGTGAGCACTCCGATCCACAGGCCCAGGCTGTACGAGGCCTTGTCCCTGCACGCAAATACAAAGACCTGGCAGATTACGCCAAAAATCAGGATACCCGTCCAGAGCTCAAAGAGTGTCCTGTTGATCCTTGTGATCCTTTCTTTCATCTGCTTTACTCCTGCTCTTTCTTCCTCTGTGCAGATAAGCTGACTGCTCCACATCTCCCTGATAGATCCTTCTGGCAAACCGAAATACGTTATAGCCTCCGGAAACTGCCCCCAGAATAAAAAAAATAATGATAAGGAAATCTGTTCCCAGCTTTTTATCTAACCACATTCCGGCGAAGGAACAGATAAAAACAGGGACAAGCATGTTAATTCCAAACTGGCTGATCATCATAAGTGCCTGATAAACGCTTCTATTGAATTTCACATGTATCTCCCTTTCCTTCAGGACGCTTTTTTGCCTGAAATCCCTGCTTATGCATCCACTATTTGATTATACCCATTTTCCCCATTTCTGTCCAGAATAATAATTCATTCCCATTGACTTTTCATTCCCCGGAGAGTAGTATTTTTCTAAATACAAAACTTATTCTGAACATGTGGGTGAACAGGGCTTTTGCAGCCCATTAAGGAGGCAATATGGCAAATCCTATCCTCTATCGTAAACGGATCATTCCGGATGAATGTATTCCCCTGAAAGACGACCTTATCCTTTCCTGCAATGAAGAAAGGATCGTCACCTCCTGGAAAGCGCTCCATCCCAAAAAAGATCTGCACCATGGCATGTCCTGCTATTTTCTGAAGGAAGGCTTCAAGGTCAGCAAATTCTGCCTGGAAGATGATTCTCTTCTCTACTGGTATTGTGACATTGTTGACTTCCATTATTCTCCTGCCGAAAATATTCTTATGGTCACCGATCTGCTTGCAGATGTGATCATTTATCCTGACGGCTTTGTAAAAGTAGTGGATCTGGACGAACTGGTCGCTGCACTGGAAGCCCGTTCCATCAGCCTTGATACTCTGAAATCCTGCCTCCGAAAATTAGATAAGCTGCTCGGCATCATTTATTCCGGAAATTTTCCTTCTCTGAAGGCCTATCTGGAAGCCTGATTCCTCACAGCTTTTTATTTTTCACTTTTATTTTAATGTCGTTTTGTACTAATAGAAGATATGTCCGCCGATCTGTGTCCCGGTAAGACCGTCAATGGGCGTTCTGAAAAACAGACAGTTTCCCACTGTGGTTGCCCCGGCCATGGCTTCATCCGCTGCGCGGTAGCACGCCGCCGTAGCATGATCCTCGGCTAATGCCAGAGCAAGTCTTCCGCTGGCCACCGGCGAGAACTGTTTATTCTGGTAGATCACGCCCACTACCGTATCTGGGAACACGGAGCTGAGCACCCGGTTTATGACGACGGCTCCTACAGCCACCTGTCCTTCATAGGGCTGGTTTCCGGCTTCACAGTAGATCAGATTTGCCAAAAGGTATCTGTCTCCGTCCGCAAAGGTCACCTCCGAAATATCTCTCCAGGCTGACTGGGCTGCCAGCTGGGACAGTCTTCTTTCCTCTGCCAGTTCTGCCTGCAGCTTTGCAATATCGTTGTTCTGCTCCTCAAGCTGTTTTTCATAGGCAAGCATTTCCGCCTCAGTATTTGACATTTCACTCTGATAGTTGGAGATCTGCCCTTTGGTCTGGCTTACAAGTCCGGCAAAGCGGCTCTGCTCTGCCTCCACATCTACCTTCAGCTCGTCCAGATCCTTTTTTTCTTTTTCCAGCTGTGCTTCCTTTTGTTCGATCTCCTGTCTGGTAGCCTTAAACGCTTCCAGCTGTTTCCTGTCATAGGCCGAAAGCTGTTCAAAATAATTATTCCGGTTGAGAAAGTCGGAAAAGCTTGCAGATCCAAACAGCATTTCCAGCATCACATAGTCCTGCTTTTCATACATGAACTGAACTCTTTTTTTCATAGCCGCATACTGGGTCTGCTCTGTTTGTCTGGCTTCGTCAAGCTCCTGATTTGTCTGCTCGATCTCCGCGTTCTTGTCCTCGATCTGCTTTTCCAGTTCCTCCAGATTGTTGCTGACCTCCGTCAGATTGGCGTTTAAATTGTTCAGTTCTCCCTTAAGGCCCTCCGTGGTCTCCTGAAGATCCTCAAGCTCATCCTTCCGCTCGTTGATCTCTCCCTTGGTCTGTTCCCGTTCTTCCTTTTTACGCTTGATCTCATCCTCAAGCTCGTTGATCTTATTGTTATCGGCAAAGGCGGGCATGGGAAATGCGCAGATCAAAAGAACAGCCGCCATCATAGCTGCAACCGCTTTTTTCCCTGCATATATCCTGCTTTTTCTCATGCGTCCACCTTCCTTTCCTTATGATTTCCTGTCTTTGATGCCTTTAATCTTCCAGCTTAGCGATCCTTCTTTTATGCTTTTCCTCTTCGGAAAAAGCAGTGTCCAGAAAGGTATCCACGATCTCCAGCGCCAGGTTTTTCCCTACGATGCCCTGTCCCAGGGCAAGCATATTGGCGTCATTATGAAGCCTTGTCATCTTTGCCATATAAGGGTCTGTACATAATGCACAGCGGACACCCTTCACCTTGTTTGCCGCAATGGAGATCCCAATTCCTGTTGTGCACACAAGGATCCCTCTTTCACAGCTGCCCTCTGCAACCGCCTTTGCTGCCTGCTTTGCAAAATCCGGATAATCACAGGAGCTTTTGTCAAAGCAGCCGTAATCCTTGTACTCCAGACCTCTTTCCTTTAAATGCTCCATGATCTCACATTTCAGATCAAATCCGCCATGATCACTTCCTAATGCTATCATTTCTTTTCCTCTTTTCTTTGTGATTGTCATTTTATCTATTGGGGTGAAAGCGTTACCACCTGATGACCTGCCGCCTTTAAAAGCCTGTTCATGATGGCGCAGCCTACTCCTGTGCTGCGAAAAGCCTCTGCATAGATCTGTGCAACGTCCTCATCATCAAATTCCCGGAGAATGGTAAACAAATGGCTTGCAATGGCTTCTTCGTCCTGCCTGCTGCCAACGCTTTTGACACTGTCCGCCACATATCCCGGGGCTGTCTCATCCGTTGCGATCACTCCCGTTTTCCTGCCAAGCGCCTTTTGCTCCTGCAGCTTTTCGTTGATGTAGGAGACCACCTGCTCTGCGGTTCCCTCCACGATGATCAGATTTCCCTTTGGTGCATAATGCCGGTATTTCATTCCTGGAGCCTTGGGAGCCTGTCCCGAAGAAGGGTCGATGATGGTTCTGTCCATTTCCACGCTTCCCAGCGCTTCTTCAAACATCTCCTGGGTAATATATCCGGGTCTCAGGATCGTCGGTACCTGTTCTGTCAGATCAATGATAGAGGATTCCAGGCCGATCTTTGCCGGTCCCCCATCCAGTATCATATCCACTCTTCCCTGCAGATCCTCGATCACATACTTTGCCTCCGTTGGGCTTGGCCTGCCGGAAAGATTGGCGCTGGGGGCTGCTATATAACCGCCCGCCGCCTCTATCAACGCCCTTGCCACCGGGTGGGAAGGCATCCTCACCGCTACTGTGGACAGTCCTCCCGTGGTAGCAAGAGGCACCCTGTCTGCCTTTTGAAAGATCATGGTCATGGGCCCGGGCCAGAATTTCTCTGCAAGGCTGTAAGCCGCCCCGGGAATTTCCTTTACGATGGAAGGAAGCGCTTCCATATCGGCAATGTGCACGATCAGCGGATTATCTGACGGCCTGCCCTTTGCCGCATATATTTTTCCTGAAGACTCCGCATTTAAGGCATCCCCTCCAAGTCCATACACCGTTTCTGTAGGGAACGCCACAAGTCCGCCTCTTTTCAGGATCCTGCCGGCTTCCTCAATCACCTTTGTATCTATGTGTTCCGGATTGATCGTTACGATCCTTGTGTCCATATTTCTCCTCTTATTGTCCCTTTTTCCCATATTTTTCTTATTTACTTTATCACACTTGAGCCATTTTGTGAATTCAAATACTGCATGATTCCCATATAAATGCGAAAAGCAACCTTTTCCTGATAATATTTGGTGGAAAGCTTCTGGGCTTCCTCCCTGTTTGACAAAAAACCGCATTCCGCTATGACAATGGGCTTTGCCGTTTTTTTCAGGAGAAAATAACTGTCGTTTCCCTTTGCCTGCCTGTGGTTTTCCGGTTCCAGCTGACGGAGCTGCTCCTGAAGCGTCTCTGCAAGCAGCCTGCTCTTGTCGCTGGTTGCATAGTAAAACACCTGCGCTCCCTTTACTTCCTCCTGATGATAACTGTTTTGGTGGATACTGACTACTAACACAGGATCGGCCTCTTCTATGATCTCCAGCCTCCTTTTCATATCCTGTACCTTTTTATTGGAGGCCCCTTCCTCATACAGACCGTTTTCATCCTCCCTGGTCATCACCACCCGGAGCCCTTCCGCCTTTAGAAAGCTCTCCAGATCCCTTGCGATTTCCAGATTAATGTCCTTCTCCAGTTCTCCGTTTATCCCTACCTTTCCCGGATCCGCCCCTCCATGCCCCGCATCTATCACTACGCAGCGCTGTCTGTTTTCCCCTTCCTGATTAAGGCTGACCACCGCCGCTCCCTGCCTTGCAGTCAAAAACATAGCCGTCAAAAGGATCCCCGTCATAGCCAGCCGAAGAAGACGCTCATACTTTACGCTCATATCCCTGCTCCTTAAAAGAGCCTTGGTAATACTTATGAAAAAAAGGCCGCAGGTATGCCCACAGCCTTTCGCATCTGTTTTGATTTTATCTGTTTAAATAGGTCTCCACTACATCCCACACCTGTGGCTTTTCAAATCCAAGCCGCCAGAATGCGACGCCGGCAAGCTGATATTTATCCATGATGTTAAACTTTACTTCCAGAGATCTCTCATCCTCCAGCCATACCTGGTAAAGCTCTCCTCCGCTTGTATACTCCCCGTAATTCTGGCAGGCAGCCTCATCCCATTCCGTCTGAATGCTGTGGTTGCTGATAAATTCCTCTGCCTTTTCCATTCCTACAGCCTGGCTGCTGATCTGTCCGTCTCCGGTCTGCCATATCCTTGTATAAAAAGGAACCGCATTGATCACCTTCTGCGCAGGAACCTGAGCCACGGTCTGTTCAATTCCCTTTTCCACAAAATCTATGGAAGCCACGCTTCCCGCTTCCTTGCTTCCTGCGTAATGCTCGTCATATCCCATGATCACAACATAGTCCGCCACATTTCCCTGCTCGGTTCTGTTATAATGGCCGCTTCCTCCCATGGGCACATAGTTGTCAATGGAAAGCACCAGACCGTTCTTTCTGCAGGGAATGGAAAGTTCCCTGATAAACTCTGTAAAATGCTCCCCACAGTCATCACTGATCTGCTCGAAATCCACATTAATACCGTCAAAGCCGTATGTCAGCGCTTCTGCGATCAGTCCGTCGATCAGCCTTGCCCTGTTTGTTGTGGAGGAAAGGATGGCATACATGTCAATGCTTTCCTTATATTCAATATTTTCAACAAGAGCCCAGACCTCCAGGCCCATGTCATGCGCCCTGTCCACATATTTCTGGGTTGCCGCACTGGTAAAGCCTCCCTGACTGTCATTCAGCCTATACCATGTGGGAGAGATCACGTTTAACCCCTTCGTTCCCTCCACTACAGACTCCAGCGTGTCATTTCCTTCCGGCCCGGCTATCACATGCCAGCCCATACTGATCTTATAATCCCTGGTCTGGCTTTTGTAGACCGGTTCTTCATAATCTGTAACCGGGATCGGCATTTCTACGCGGATATTTTCAAGTCTTTTGTTCTCCACATAGCCCATGATGGAATCGGAGGTCTTTACCTTGCTCCAGGTTTCCATCTGTTCCAAAACAGTCACCTTATCCCCCGCCGTCAGATCCTTCAGGATTTCGCTTTTTACACCGCCCAGAACCCTGACCGCCGTATCCTTCTTCACGTCAGCCACCTGTCTGTCATCCCATTCTGTATAGATCTGCAGACGATCCGGCTCGGAAAAGCCTTCATAGGAAAAATTGGTATACTGTTTTACATAGTCCACCGCAATATAAAGCGTGCTTCCCTCATACCTTGCCGGCACATAGGAATAACTGCTGCTTCCGTTTTCATCCGTCACCTCGCTGGTGCCAATGACGGTTCTGATGATCGACTCAGGAAGCGTATAGAGCAAAAGCCCTTCTCCCTGATCTTCATAAAATCTGTCATTAAAATATTGATGCACGGTATTTAAATCCAGATAATATTCTCCATCATATAATCTGGCACGTTCCTCTATCAGCTCATCCTGCAGGATGATGGCTACATCCCCTTCTCCCTGCATTTCAAAATAAGAAGAAAGATCTGCTCGTTCCTTTGAATATGAATATCTGTCTATTATTTTTGCTCCAAAGCTTGCTCCAAACACCACAATAATAAGGGCGATGGCTATCAGCACAGGTATGATCCTTTTCTTCATTGTGCAACCTCCAATCGCCCTATATTATATCAAACTATCCCTACACCGTCATTAACATTTTTTGACTTTTTCCGTCCTTTTTCGACGTCAAGACCTTTCCGGGATCTGTCTTTCCTTTTCCTTTCTTATTTCATCGTATCTTAGGGGACTTTTGCATAAGCTGGGCAGGAAAGAAGCAGATCCCTTCCGATCTTTTTTAAGTAAAATTCAGATTGATCATAACAGAGGCATTATTTCCCGGAAATTTTATCATATCGGATTTCCCGGACTTTCCCTTCCCGGTCAGTCACATAGTCGGCCATATAAGCTGTATCTTCCATAACGCAATGTTTCAAAATATATTCTGTGTTGGACAGAGCTCCATCAAAGTACAGCTTTACGCCCCGCCTTTCATAGCCCTGAAGGCGTGATCTGAGTGCGGAAAGATCGGCATTTTTTTCCATTGTAATCCTATTTTTCACTTTTTCTCCCATCTGCTCTGAAATTGCACGGCTTCTTTCCAAAAGGATTCCGTGATGTGTCAGCCAGGCGAAAAATAAACTTCAGAGCCGATCATACTTTTCATGATAATGACGATAATAAAAACAGATAAGATGCCAGGTATGTATCTTTATTGCGAACCACTTGGGAATTCCAAAGAATTGAATTATAACCTGTGAAAACCTGTTGAAATATCCGCGACAAGCACTAAGCCTGTAAGACATTCCATCCTTATGATAAGTCAATGCCAGAGAGCTGTTGTCTATGTCCCCGCAGGGTCATACAACAGGGCATTCAGGATGAAACGAGAAAGACGCACCGACATACCATGCCGGGGTCTATTGATATATGCTTTCATTTATGTAATATCTGGATTTTCTGCGCCTCCTTCCGATACTTGATTTACCTGAAAGCATCTTATGGTTTGATTATAAGCATTTTCACCAAAATATGCAAGTATTATTTTTTGTTTTTTATTTATTTTTAACAATTTTAAGAAAATATAAAAAACAATTTCGTTTTCTTAAATTTTCTTAAACTGTTTTTCTGCACTATTGACTTAAATTCGTACTAAGTATAATATATTTCTAAGTGAATACCTTGGTATTGCAGACTTTTTGCCGGGTGTCACCAAAATGGCAGGATAACAGTATCATAACAGTAAGGATGTGATTATATGAAAATAGAAAAAGTAAACGATCATCAAATTCGTTGCACTCTTACAAGAGAAGATCTTGCAGACAGAGAATTAAAGCTCAGCGAACTTGCCTACGGTACCGAGAAAGCCAAAGATCTGTTTCGCGATATGATGCAGCAGGCATCCTTTGAATTTGGATTTGAAGCGGAAGATATTCCCTTAATGATAGAAGCCATTCCTTTAAGCTCAGAATGTATTGTTCTGATCATCACAAAAGTGGAGGATCCCGACGAGCTGGATACACGTTTTTCCAAGTTTGCTCCCTCCGTCCATGAGGAAGACGGCTCTCTGGATGAGGTGCTCGACACCATAAGCGAAGGGGCTGATGATGTTCTGGATCTGTTCAAGAAAATCCAGAATGACCATGCACAGTCCTCCAAGGATTCCTCCCAAAAGGGAGCTTCCAAGGACAGCTCTGATGTGAAGGAGGCCAAGAAGGCCTTTAAGGATGTCCTTCAAAAGAAGCTTTCCGAAACCGCCCCTGCAGTAGAGATGACCCGGATCTACCTGTTCCACTCTCTCCATGAGGTAACAGCCGCTGCCCATGTCCTCTCCGGATTTTATACAGGCATCAGCTCTCTGTTCAAGCAGAAAGACGGCACTTATCTTTTGGTGATTTCCAAAGGAGAACACACTCCTGTAGAATACAATAAGGTCTGCAACATTTTATCAGAATATGGCAGCTGCGTCCGTTCCGTTCCTGCCTCGGAGGCCTATCTGGAAGAACACTTTGAACCCATTATCCGGGATAAAGCCGTTGCTTCTCTTTCCAGGATCTGATGGAATGACAAAATTTTAGGAAGTCACATTTTTGTGACTTCCTATTTTTAACTGATTTACAGCGCCTCTATCTTCTTCATCAGATCTTCGATGTCCATGCCGTGAACCATTGCTGCCTCTTCAAGGCTTTCTGCCTGTGCAGAAGGGCATCCGAGACAATGCATGCCTGCTTCCATCAAAATGGGGGCAATCTGAGGATTTGTTCTCAGGATCTCGCCGATCGTCATGTCCTTTGTAACCTGTGCCATAGTGATAACCTCCTATCGTAAGTATTCCTTGTATTAACTTCTATAGTATAATACTTTGCCCCAATCTCCACAAGTCTAAACCTCTTTCTTGCAGACAGTAACTTTTTCTGGCAAATTCCGGCTTATCCGGCTAGTCTCTTGAAAGCTTGCTGGCTTTTTTCTGGATGTACATTTCCTTGTCAGCCATTTGTATACATGCCATAAGGGGCAGATTTGCTTCATTCAAATTGCATAGGCCGATACTGGCGCTGAAGGGATAGGGCTTTGCAACCCGTTTTTCCTCTTCCCGGATCTCCCTTTTAAAAGTACGGATAAAATCCGAATGTCTCTGGCGGTTACCCGATACCAACAGCATGGAAAATTCATCTCCTCCGGTTCTTGCAGATACCTCTTCCGGCTTCTCCAGCTTTTTCATCACACCGGCCAGACGCTTTAGGGCGTCGTCTCCCTCTGCATGCCCAAATTGATCGTTGATATACTTAAGTCCGTCCATATCAATGCTCACTACTGTCAGGTAAAACTCTTCCTTCTTAAATCTGTCATACAGCTCGCTTAGCTTCTTTTCATATCCTCTCCGGTTATAAATCCCGGTAAGGGTATCTATCAGATAAAAGCTTTTTATCTGTTCCAGATTTGACAGTTCGTCATGCATTTTGGCATCCTCGATGGCATTGGCCAAACTCATCAGATATGCCTGTGTATAGGAATTCATCCAGTTCTGCTCTTTGAAGCAAAACGCCATATATCCATAGCATTTATTCCTGTGGTGTATGGAAAAGATAACATAGGCCTGAGGCTGCGGCGTATCCAGAATTCTTTCCGGCAGAAGGTTCTTCCGTTCAAAGAAATCCTCGCATCTTTCCACTTCCTGATCCCGGTATATGATCCGGCGCAGGATCATCTGATCCGTAAAGTAATGCTCCGGCATAATACTGCCGAACTGCTTCTCATCGCAAAAGCACATATATGCCCGCTCACAGGGAATGTTTGCAGCATATTTTTCGGCAAACAATAAGTATTCCTTTTCCCCCATGGCGTCCTGACAGTCCGTTGTCATAAAAACGATCTGCTTCATGCTGTTGTCCTGTCTGAAGATCTTTTCCGGCATCCATCCCCAGTCCCTTGGAATCTTATGGCTTCCACAGCCGCAGCTTCCTCTCTTGATCAGCTTTGGATCCACATACTCCGTAAGCTTCTGCTCCCTGCCATGGATGATCCTGTCGATCATTTCCACAGCCTTTGTGCCGAATTCGGCAAAAGGAACATCTACCGTGGTAAGGGCCGGTACCCTCATTCTGCTTTCCTGCAGGTTATCAAAGCCGGAGACACAAACCTCCTCCGGCACCTTCACGCCCCGCCTTTCCAGTTCTTCACAGACGGAAAACGCCTCGAAATCATTGGAGCAGATAATAGCCCTTGGATAATCCTCCCTTTCACAGGTAAACCAGTCCACAATTTTCTTTCCGTCCTGTCGCCAGTAGTCTCCTTCATATACCATATGCTCCGTCACTTCAATACCGGCTTCTTCCATCACCTTCAAAAAGCCCGAATATCTTTCCTCTGCATCCAGATAATCCTTCTTGCCCGTCACAAAGCAAATATCCCGAAAACCGTGGTCATAGACAAAATGTCTGGTCACTTCCTCCATGGCCTTTTCATTTTCAATGCAGACGTTATATGCTCCTTCCTTTGGCTTGCGGATATAAACCACCGGACAGGCAGCCTGTTTCCTTATTCTATCCTCAAGCTCCGCTCCCATTCCAATGATGTCAAGAGTATCCTCCGACACGATCAGTCCGTCCATCACCGAAAAATCAGGCAGTGTAATGATCCCCTTCTCTCCCTCTGCATACAGGATCTTATTTCCAGAGGCTCCAAAATTTGCAAAAACAAACACATCATAATCCAGCTCTTTGGCCTTTGCAAAAATTGCTTTTAATACCGCTTCCTGATATTCAGCAATAACTTCCCCCATGAATACACCAATCTTTTTGCGCACTGGTAACTCCTCCGTTCTTCCATCCCCTTTTATTTTACTCATAGAGAGAGCTAAAAGCAATGCCCAAAATTGCTTATTACAATTTAATAATAATTTAATGAGGTTTTGCTTGTATTCCCCCTGCTTTTATATTAAAATAATCACAGAGATTGATAATAAAATATCAATAAGCAAATTAATATTCGAAGGAGGATAATATCATGGCATATGTAATTGGCGACGCTTGTATCTCTTGTGGTTCCTGCGCTGGACAGTGCCCTGTTGGTGCAATTTCTGAGGGAGACGGTAAGTTTGAAATCGCTGCAGACACCTGCATCAGCTGTGGTTCCTGCGCTGGTGGCTGTCCTGTTGGCGCTATCTCCGAAGAGTAAGCAAATACGAACCTGAAATGAGCGTTCAATCTAAACGATTGAACGCTTTTTTTCTTCCTTTTTCTTTATGGTAAAAAAGCTCTTCTTTTTCTTCTGGCTGTAAGCCCTGAGCAGCTCGTCCACCTGTCTGTAATGCTCATCCTGCCTTTTTACTCTTTCCTTCTCCCGTTCTTCTTCCTTTTCCTCCTGAAGCCTGAACTGGTAATCTAACTCCTTTAACAGACTTTCCTTCATATCTGTAAAAAGCGTCTGATCATGCTCTGACACTGCTTCTGCGATCATTTCCCTTAAAAGCTGCTGCAGACGGAGGCTTTTCTGTTCCCTGCCTTCCTCCCGCACCCCAAAGCTTTTATCTGTAACCGGCAGAAACTCTCCTTTTTTCACCATGACCACCTGCCTCAGTTCCACATCGCCCTGACAGGCTTCTTCTGTCTTCTGCAGCTGTTTTTCCTCTGCCGCCTCTCCTGCCTGAGACACCAGCGCGCCGTTTTTCAAAATATTTTTAATCCCCTTCAGCTGGATCCCCTGTGCCTTTAATTCCTTTACCCTCCGAAAGGTTTCAATGTCCTCCTGCGTATAATAGCGATGTCCCAGTTCATTTCTCTTGGCCGGGATATCAAGCTCCTCCTCCCAGTAACGCAGAACATGTGCTTCCACGTTTACCTGCTTTGCCGCATCTGAAATTAAATAAATCTTTTCTGCCTGCTTCATCATTTTTTCCCTTTCCCCGCTGCAGCGGCTTTTGATTTATAACCACAAAAGAGGACAGCCAAATGGCTTGTCCTCTTTCGTAATTGACATGTTTTTAATTTTTCTTGAGATTTGCAAATTTTGTATAATCCGGCAGCCATACCAGCTCTACTGTGCCGATCGGGCCGTTTCTTTGCTTTGCAATGATGATCTCCGCAATTCCCTTTTTTTCTGTATCCTTATTGTAATAATCGTCACGGTAAATAAACATGACCACATCCGCATCCTGCTCAATGGCTCCGGATTCACGGAGATCCGAAAGCATGGGCCTGTGATCCGGTCTTTGCTCCACCGCACGGCTCAGCTGTGACAAAGCCACAACCGGAACATTCAGCTCTCTGGCCAGGGCCTTTAAGGATCTGGAAATATCGGATATTTCCTGCTGCCTGGAGTCAGATCCCCGTCCACTTCCGCTCATGAGCTGTAAATAGTCAATAATGATCAGCTTCAGATCATGCTCCAGCTTATATTTTCTGCATTTTGAACGAAGCTCTGAAATGCTGATGCCGGGGGTATCGTCAATGATCAGATTGGATTGTCCGATCACCCCTGCACTTTCTATGAGCTTTTCCCACTCTGCATCAGACAGATTGCCGGTACGCAGGTGCTGGGAATCCACACGGGATTCCAGTGAAAACAAACGGTTTACAAGCTGCTCCTTGCTCATTTCCAGACTGAAGATGGCAACCGTCTGATTAAGCTTAAAGGCCACATGCTGTGCAATATTCAGTACAAACGCCGTCTTTCCCATGGAAGGTCTTGCCGCTACCAGAATCAGGTCGGAAGGCTGCATTCCTGCTGTTCTGAAATCCAGATCAATAAATCCTGTTGCAATTCCCGTTACATTGCCATCGCTTTTGGACGCCTTTTCAATTTTATCCATGGCATTCATGACAACCTGGCGTATGGGTACGAATTCTCCCGTATTTCTCTTCTGTACCAGTTCAAAAACTCTTTTTTCTGTATCCTCAAGGATCACCTCGAGGTTTTCTTTTCCCGCATAGCAGGTATTGGCAATCTCTTCATTCAACCGGATCAGCTTACGGAGGGTGGCTTTTTCTGCTACGATACCAGCATAATATTTAATATTTGCCGATGTAGGCACTGCTGTGATCAGATCCCTGATAAATTCCAGGCTGCTGACCTCCGGAGGAACATCCTTTTCCCTGAGCCTGTCCTGTAAGGTGATCAGGTCCACCGGCTTTCCCTCATCATTCAGTTCTACCATGGTGTCAAATACCACACCATATTGCTTTCCGTAAAAATCATCCCCGCAGATCAGCTCGGAAGCAACCGTGATCGCTTCCCTGTCCATGATCATCGATCCGATTACAGACTGCTCTGCCTCAATGCTGTGAGGTAATACCCGCTTTAAAAGCGCTTCTTCTGCCATAGCCTATTCCTTCCGCATTACTTTGCTTCTGTAACCTTGACCTTAAGCTTCCCGGTAACGCTGGGATGGAGCTTTACGCCCACTTCAAAAGCGCCAAAGCTTTTAATAGCCTCCGGCAGAACGATCTTTTTCTTGTCGATTTCTTTCCCGCACTGCTCTTTATATGCCTGGGCGATCTCCTTGGAAGACACGCTTCCGAAGGTTCTTCCTCCCTCGCCCGCCTTTATGGAAACGACAACCTGATCCTTCTCCATTTCTTCAGCAAATTTCCTGGCTGCCTCAAGGTTTTCCTTTGCAACCTTCTCTTCATTTGCCTTCTGCAGCTTTAACTCATTTAAGTTTTTGCTGTTTGCCTCTAATCCCAGCTTCTTAGGCAGAATAAAATTTCTTGCATATCCGTCATTTACATTTACGATCTCGCCTTTCTTTCCAAGGCTCTTTACATCTTCCAGCAAAATTACCTTCACGATCTTTTCCTCCGTTCTTTCTATTTTAGACGACCAGGTCGCCTTCTCCGATCATACGATCCAGCGTTTCTCTTACCATGGTCTTACCATCCTCAAGACTGACTCCGCTCAGCTGACAGCCTGCTGTTCCCAGATGGCCGCCGCCGCCCATCTTTTCCATAATAACCTGCACATTCACCTCGTCGATCGAACGGGCGCTGACAAAAACCTGACCCTGATATTCCGTAAGCACAAAGCTGGCTTTAACGCCCCTGATATTCAGCAGTTCATTTGCTGCCTGCGCCCCTGCAATAGTAGGACTTTGCAGTCCGGCGCTGTTGCAGACGGAAATGGCAAATACGCCTCTGTAGATCTCGGCCTGGCTGACCGCATCTGCTTTTGCCTTATAATCAGTCGCATCCTCGCGGAACAGCTTACGCACTCTGGTGACATCTGCACCGTTTCTTCGCAGAAAGGCAGCCGCCTCAAAGGTTCTTACACCAGTCTTTGTCATAAAGTTATTGGTATCGATCATAATACCGGAATACATGCAGTCCGCTTCTTCTCCGGAGATCTTAATGCTCTCCCCGATATACTGCAGGATCTCGGAAACCATCTCACAGGCAGAAGACGCATACGCCTCCACATAAGAAAGGGTGGCATTTTCAATGATCTCTGCTCCCTGTCTGTGATGATCCAGTACCACAATGGATTTACACATTCTAAGGAGCTCCGGACACTCTGTAATGCTTGGCCGGTTTACATCCACTACCACAAGAACGGTGTTGCTTCCGGCAAGCTCCACTGCCTGCTGATTGGTAATGATCATATCCTCCTGATAGTCCTCATGGCTTTTGAAAAGGTCTACCATGGGCTTTAAGGAGGTGCTTACATCATTCAGTACAATATATGCTTTTCGGTCCAAGGTTGTGGCGATCCGGTAAATTCCCACAGCCGCGCCAAAGCTGTCCACATCTGCCATTCTGTGTCCCATAATGAGAACACGCTCTTTCCCGCTGATGATCTCCCGCAGCGCCTGTGCCTTTACCCTGGCTTTTACTCTGGTGTTCTTTTCTACCTGCTGGCTCTTTCCTCCAAAGTACACCAGATTATCCGGCGTCTTTACCACTGCCTGATCTCCCCCGCGTCCCAGTGCAAGGTCGATAGCGTTTCTGGCAAATTCATAATTCTGCGCATAGGTAAGGCCGTCATAGCCCACGCCGATGCTGATGGTCACTGCCATTTCATTTCCGATATTGACGGTTTTTACTTCATCCAGAAGATCAAACTTATTGTCCCGCAGGGTTTCGATCGCCTTTTTGCGGAGAACTACCATATACTTGTCCTTTTCGATTTTTTTGCAGATACCGTCCAACGCGGAAATATATTTATTTACCTTTCTGTCGATCAGCGCCACCAGAAGAGATCTTCTGACCTCCTCCACGCTTTCCAGCGCCTCGTCGTAATTGTCAAGATAGATCATCCCCACTGCAAGGCTCTGATCATCCACCTCCTGCAGTGCGATCCGCAGTGCGGTCTCATCAAAAAGATAAAAGGCGATGAGATACCCTTTATAGTCCTCTCCCTCTATGATGTCACTGTTTGAAACCATTTCATCCAGGGAGATCCTGCGCATTTTCGCAATATAATTGCTGTCTTCAAAAGTAATATCAAGCTCTGCCATTTCCATTTCATCAGGGAGTTTTTCTCTGGTGACCGATGGAAAAAGAGAGGTAATGGATTTCCTGTAGCCCTTTTCCTTATGTACCACCCGCTCAAAGGCTTCATTGGTCCAGATGATCCTGCCGTACTCATCCAGCATGGCATAGGGAATTTCTAACTCCCGCAAAAGCACCTTCTGTACCTGTCCATACTGGGTGGCAAAGCTCACCATCTCGTTGATGATCACTGGTTTGTTGTAAAACTGCAGTGTCAGAACCACCGCAAAATAAAGCAGCATAAAACAGGATACTACAAGCCCCGCCGGAATGCTTATCAGATATACCGCCAGGTTTACCAGGATCAGCACAAACCCCAGATAAAGGGAAGTCTGCACATAGCGCTTCAGTCTTCCTTTTAATTTGATCTTATTTTTTAATGGAGACATTTTTCTGAATATCCTCTTTTTCAGTAAAAAAATACTAACCAGGTATATGGTCTGTTTTTCCGATATACCTAGTTAGTATAACATTTTTTTCTATAAGTTTCTACCTCATTATTTAGATGCTTATTGACACTTTTCGCTCATTTTCGGCATTTTCTTCTTCAAATCTCTCTTCAATCTCTTCCGCAATGTTCATACAGCTGTTTCCGATTCTTTCCAGATTTTGCAAAATTCCGGAAAAAACACCGGTCATCTCTGGCTTACAGCTGTTTTTCTTCATCCTTTTAATGTGGTTTTTGTTGAATTTACGCTGCATCTCACGAAGGGTTTCCTTATCCTTCATGATTTCCGCAGCAAGCTCCCTGTCAGAATGCTCATAAGCGTCATACGCTTTCCTAAGCATCTCCTGAACAAAGGAAAAGCATTTTGAAAGCTCCTTTAATGCCTCCTCCGAAAAATGGTACTGGTAGAAGATCTTTTCGCCGGAGATCCGGGAAATATCCACGCACCTGTCGCACATTCTGTCCATATCGTTTACAAGCAGCATGATCTGTGCGGCGTCCGCCGACTGTTCTTCTGTCAGCCCTCCGCTTGCAAAAAGCGCCGACATATAATTTGCAATCTTATCATTAACACCTATCAGCCCCCTGCTTTCCTGATCCACTTCCTTTAAAATTTCTGCATTGTCCTTTACAAAGCAGGTTTTTACTTTGCCGATCAGCTTCATAAGATCCTGATAGGAAGCTGCAATCTCCTGTGACACAAGCTGCATAGCCGCCACCGGCTGGCCAAGAACATGCTCATCCAGATATTGGGGAATACCGCCTTCCCGTTCCTTCTTGTCTTCTCCCTTAACAATAAATGTCACGATCTTTACCATAAGGGGCAGAAGCGGCAGCCAGATCAGGGTATTGATAAAATTAAAGGACAGGTGTGCATTGGCGATCTGCCTGGAGATCACGTCCACTTCATTTCCCTTTGGCGAGATCCACTGCACAAACTTTGCAAACAGAGGAATAAACCAGATAAACAGAAAGCTTCCCGTAATATTAAAAACGCTGTGTGCCACTGCAGTTCTCTTTGCATCCTTGGACTGCCCGATACTTGCAAGCAGCGCGGTGATCGTTGTTCCGATATTGTCTCCCAAAAGGATCGGGATCGCGCCTGCAAGACCGATCACGCTGGACACTCCGTCTGCGGCCGGCTGGGATGCAAAGCTCTGCAACACGGCAATAGTGGCGCTGCTGCTCTGCACAACTACCGTCATGGCAGTTCCTAAAAGCAGTCCCAGAATAGGAATATTGGAAACCTTATCCATTAATGTCACAAATATGGGGTTATCTGCCAGCGGCTTCATAACCGAGCTCATGGTTTCAATTCCGGCAAACAAAAGACCAAAGGCAAAAATGGTCTGTCCGATATTTTTTACCTTCTCTTTTTTAGAAACAAAGTAAAGTGCAAATCCTACAAATATGATCATCCACACATAATCGCTGATCTTAAAGGCAATAAGCTGTGCCGTCATGGTCGTACCGATATTGGCGCCGATAATAACAGAAATCGCCTGAGGCAGATTCATCAGTCCCGCGCTTACAAAGCCAATCGCCATAACCGTTGTGGCACTGCTGCTTTGCAGCACCGCCGTTACAAGCGTTCCCGCAAGAGCGCCCATGATGGGATTTTTGGTAAGGACGCCCAAAATAACCTTCATCCTTTCCCCGGCTGCCTTCTGAAGGCATTCGCTCATCATGTTCATTCCGAAAATAAAGATAGATAATCCGCCCAAAAGACCAAAGATCGTCTGAAAAGCTTCCTTTGTACCCATTACTCCACCCTCCGCATTTTACAAATTCTTTACCTCATATGCTCACAATTACAGTGTAAGTAAAGCCATGTAAAATCCGATAGCATATGTATGTAAAATTTATGTAAAATGCAGGATGGCAGGTAAATTACCCGTTTATGGCGCTGCCGTTATATAAAAGATCCAGATAACGGAAGCCACAAATTCTTTTGTAGTTTCATAAATTACTATACCTTTCTATCAAAAAAGACCAATTTTTCAACTGGTCTTTTTCATGCTTGTATCAAAATCCTATATGAAAATATAATTCCAGAAGTTCAGGAACCTTTCTAGGGTCTTAATCCTGAACGTAAGGCATAAGAGCAACGTGGCGAGCTCTCTTGATCGCAACGGTAAGCGCTCTCTGATGCTTTGCACAGTTGCCTGTAATTCTGCGGGGAAGGATCTTTCCTCTCTCAGACACATATCTCTTAAGCTTGTTTACATCTTTGTAATCGATTACGTTATCTTTTCCACAGAAAACGCAGACTTTCTTTCTGCGGCGGATTCCGCCTTTTTTTCTCATGGGAGAATCAGACTTCTCTGTTTTATTATATGCCATAATAATGCCTCCTATCTTATTTCACCAAAAACTTAGTTAAACGGCAGTTCCTCATCAATTCCGTCCGGAATGTTCATGAAGCCGTCTCCTGCACCTGAAGGTTCCGGTGCTCTGCTGCTGCCGCCTGTATAACTGCCTTCAGCTCCTGCACTGCTGTTTTTGCTCTCTGCAAATTCCTGTTCCTCGACTACAACATCCGTAGTATAAACCCGCACGCCATCCTTGTTGGTATAGCTTCCGGTCTGGATACGTCCGGTCACTGCAATCTTGGTTCCCTTTCTGAAATATTTCTCGGCAAATTCACCTGCACGTCCAAATGCCACGCAGCCAATAAAGTCTGCACTCTGGTCATCATTGTTACGGTTAAATCTGCGGTCAACAGCAAGGGTATATCTGGCAATCGCTGTAGGATTTTCCCCCTGTGAATATCTCACTTCAGGATCTCTTGTTAAACGCCCCATAAGTATTACTTTGTTCATACCTTCCTCTACTTTCCGGCGCTTATTTCATGCGCCTTAGGCTTCCTGCTTTACGCATAAAAATCTGATAACGTTGTCCATAATACGAACGCGGTTTTCGATCTCGATGGGAGCTGTGCTCTCAGCGTCAAACTGAATGAAGTAGTAGTAAGCTTCTTTCATCTTCTGTACTTCATAAGCCAGTCTCTTCTTGCCCCAGTCGTCAACGTTTGTGATAGTACCGCCAAATCTTTCGATCAGCGCCTTGCACTTATCAACAACTGCTGCTCTTTCGTCATCTTCGATCTTCGCACTCACAACAACGGCTAATTCATACTTGTTCATGCTTGTTACCTCCTTTTGGTCTCTGGCCCCCTGTGATAGGAGCAAGGATGTGTTCTCTTTCATGAGAACAAATTAAATATAACACATCACGGAGTAATATCATACCATGCTTTTGTCTGTTTTTCAAGGCTTTTCTCAAATATTTTGATCAGTCTGAGCCTGCTGCCCACGGATCACCTGACGAATCCTTTTCTCGATCTGTACTCTCGGTATCATGATCTGGTGGCCGCAGCCCGCACATTTTAATCTGAAATCCGCCCCGATACGGAGCACCTCCCACTCATGGCTGCCGCAGGGATGTGCCTTTTTTAACACCAGTTTGTCTCCTACCTGAATATCCATGACCTATACCCTCGCTTCAAAGTCTGTTTTTCCTTGTGCCTACAGTGCGGAAAAGATCTCTCCGATGCTGCCCTGTACAACCAGGTCTGCCACATTGTCCCTGGCCGTAGGCGTTTTGTTGATCAGCACCAGCTTTTTTCCTTTATAATAATCGATCAGTCCTGCTGCTGGATAAACCACCAGCGAAGTTCCCCCAATGATAAGGACATCTGCCTGACCGATATAATGGATGGCCTCCGTCAGGATCTGCTGATCCAGTCCCTCCTCATAAAGCACCACATCCGGTTTGATCGTCCCGCCGCAGGCATCACACCTGGGAACTCCCTCTGCATGGAGCATATACTCGGCATCAAAAAACTTTCCGCAGCCTTCGCAGTAATTCCGCAGCACGCTTCCATGAAGCTCTAACACCTTCCGGCTTCCTGCCGCCTGATGAAGTCCGTCAATATTCTGGGTGATCACCGCTTTCAGCTTTCCTTCTTTCTCCCACTGTGCAAGCTTTTGATGTGCCGCATTTGGCTTTGCCCACAGACAGAGCATCTTATCCCTGTAAAAGCGGAAAAATTCCTCAGGCTTTCTCTTATAAAAGGTATGGCTTAATATGGTCTCCGGAGGATAATCATATTTCTGATGATACAGCCCGTCTACACTTCTGAAATCCGGTATCCCGCTTTCTGTGGAAACACCTGCGCCTCCGAAAAAAACAATGTTATTGCTGCTATTTACAATCTCCCGCAAACGTTCAAGCTGCTCCATTTTTCTTTTCCTTTCTGCAAAAACTTCATTTATATATTTCCTGCTGCAAAATCCTTCACAACGCCAAAAAATTCCCTGAGCATATTGTTCGGCTGCAAAAAAGGGTACCCTTTGGCCGCAATCCCATACACATGTGCATATCCCAGTTTTTTGGCAATCCTCATGGAACGGAACAGATGAAAATTGTTTGTTACGATTGCCACGCTGTTCTTTTCTTTGTCCAGAAGCGCTGCTGAAAATGTAAGATTTTGTACGGTATTCACAGAACGATCCTCCTTCAGGATCCTTCCCGGCTCGATTCCCTTTTGCACCAGATAATCATACATCCCCTGTGCTTCGCTGATATGCTCGTCTGAACCCTGTCCTCCCGATACGATTACCAGGGTTTTCGGATTTTGCTGCAGATAAGAAACAGCAGCATCCAGACGGTACTGCAGCACCCTGGACGGTCCTTCCGCTTTCATCTGCGCTCCCAGAATGACCAGTGCATCCACATTCTCCGGCGCTGTCGTTTGAAATCCGCTTATGATAAATCCTTCCGCTATACAAAAAAGCACTGCCAGGATACCCACGCCTGTCCAGAAAACTCTGCGGAGCAGGACAGGAATATGCTCCTGCCAGATTCCCTTTTTCATCAAAAAGGCAAGGCCCAGGCACCCCACCCCCATCACCAGCCAGAGGCAAAAGAAATTGGTTCCATGTCCGGCAAAAAGAGCGATCCCTAAAAAATAAATGAGGCAAAGACAGCCCATCCCTGTCAAAAATAAAACCATGTTACAAAAGCTTCCTTTCTCTGCGTTTCTGATCGCACAGAATCCATTCGTCCAACGTAAGCGGCTCGTAATCAGAATATCTGCAAAAGCAGTTGATCATATTACAGGGGATTTTTCTTTCCTGCCCCTCACGGTCCAATGTAACCGTCTGTCTTGTTTCTTCCTGAAAGCGCTCTAACAGCCGCTGATCCATGGTATCATGAACATGCCCGTAAAGCATATAAACCTTTGGATTTCCCTGGTGATCCAGCAGATACTGTCCCTTATAGCACATAATGGGATAATGGCACAAAATGACCTTTCTCTTCTGATCGGAAAGCTCCTCATAAGGCTTGATCCACTGAAACCGCTCCCGGTTTACTTTTCTGCTTGACAAAATGCCGTCATGGTTTCCTTCGATCAGATACAGCCTGCCTTTCAGTTTTGCCAGAAGGTCGTTTGTCTGCTCGGCATTTCCAAAGGACAAATCTCCCAGAATGACTACATCATCATTGTTCCGCACCTTATGATTCCATCTGTTCAGCATATATGCATTCATTTCTTCCATGCTGCCAAATCCCCTGCAGTCCATCTGGTCATTCATGGCAGCATGATAAAAATGCGGATCCGCAATATAATATCTCAAGCCCTTCCTCATCTTTCTGCAAAAGTAGTTGTCATTAAGTATACCCTTCCTGAAATAAAAAGTCAAAAATCTCCTACCAGCCATCCCTGACAGCCAGTCCTTTACCTGTTCCTCCTTTCTTCGGCCTTTCTTCACGGTATATTCTCCCCTGATCTGCCCATCCAAAAGGTAGCAGATCCTTCCGCATCTGCCTGCCACCCTGCTGTCGTGGGTCACTAAAAGGATGGTAGTGCCTTCCTCATTTAACCTGCAAAAGGCATCCATTACCTCCTTAGCGGCTCCCTGGTTCAGCGCTCCTGTAGGTTCATCCGCAAACAAAATCCCCGGATGGTTGATCATGCTTCTGCAGATGCACGCCCTCTGCAGCTGTCCACCCGACACCTCAGTGATCCTTCTTTCCGAAAGTGTTTCGATCCCCAGCTTTTTCATGAGGCTTTCCGCCCTTTCGTTTGCTTCCTTTCTTTCCCTTTTTCCTTTATAAAGATGATAGGCCGGAAGACAGTCCTTTCTCTTTCCGTCATATGGCCAAGCTCCATGTTCCTGTACCATATTTCTCCTTCATCTGCCCGATCCATACCGGAAATCTGATAGAGAAAGGTAGACTTTCCGGAACCGGAGGGACCCATGATCGCTGCCATATCCCCCTGCTGTATGGTAAAATCTATTCCACTTAAAATTCCCTGTTTTTTTAATCCTTTGGTCTCTAATATTTTTTCCATATTTTCCTGTCTCCAAGCACTGTTTGATAGTTACACTCTTTATTCCCTTTCCATACAGCATTCATACGGCTTGATCTTCCCTATTCCTCCTATTCCCGGAAGCATTGCCCCTATTGCCGCAATGAAAACCAGAAACGGAATTGCTGCGTATACAATCTTACCGCTAATCAGGAAGCGAAAGCCTGCAGCCCCCATAGAACGCAGTTTGATCCCTAGGAGACTCTGCCCCAGATAATGTCCGCTTACAATTCCCGCTAAAGCAGCCAAAATCGTTATGACCGTAAATTTGGCAAAATATGTCTTTTTGATCTCCATTGTCGTAAATCCCAGGGCTCTTTTCAGGGAAATCTCATATCTGTCCTTTTCCACCCACAATTTCACCAGCAGAAAAGTTACCCAGAAGATCACAGACACCGCCATTCCTGCCCCTGCCGCCAGCCTTTCCTGCATTTTCTGATGCATCAGTGCATTCTGGGGCTTATGTACCTGTTCCATGATCTCATGCGCCAGATCTGAATCCAAATTCAGCGCCATAACCGCATCAGACAGTCTGTCCAGCAATGGCTCCTTTGCAATTTTACAGCACAAAAGATGCCTGAGGCTGATTGACAGTCCAAAATGGCATTATTATAATTAGATGAGACTAACCTTCTTTTTTACTATTCATTTTGAAAGGGAGCTTTACTTTATGAAAAAAAATTATATTGTGGAAGGATTTCAAAACACTGTATCTGAACGTTTTCCCTCACAAAAAGATGAGTTATACACAGCTCTGAACAAAAGACTTTCGGAATTGCGTCTGGGAAATGCTGATGCCAGCAAGGAGAAGAAACGGCATCTGGAAAGTCAGATCATGCCGGGAATTGCAGCTTACGAAACACTGCAGACCGTGATGCCAAAGGAGGAAGCACTGCAAACTGTCCATGGTTATGTGGAAGACCATGCCTATAAGCTTCGGAAAGCATTTCTCAAGGTCATGCGTATCCCCGGCCTATATCGCCGTGTGCCAGAAGTTTTTGCAAAGCAGACTCCAAAACTGTTCGGAAAAGCGGCCGGCTTTGCTGCAACAGAATATCAGGTCTCCGGCGGCGTCTGGCGGATCGACATGACAAGATGTCCCTACCACGATACCTGTGTTCAATATCATTGCCCGGAACTATGTCACTGTTTTTGCGACAGTGACGATATTACCTATGATAATATGCATCCTGAGCTTATCTGGCACCGCACCAAAACGCTTGGCCATGGCAATGACTGCTGTGATTTCAGTTTAAAAATAAAAGGAAAATAGAGCTTTTGTTTCACATAAAAACCCCAGAAGTTTGTGCTTCTGGGGTTTTAGCGAGGCGCAGACCGGATTTGAACCGGTGCATACTGGTGTTGCAGACCATTGCCTTACCACTTGGCTACTGCGCCATACAATGTAATTATAACAATTCGATAAGTGACAGTCAATTCATTTTGAACTATTACTTATCGCATTTAATGACTCCGACGGGAATTGAACCCGTGTTACCGCCGTGAAAGGGCGATGTCTTAACCTCTTGACCACGGAGCCCTATTCTCTTTCTGTTTCTTCCCTTTTCAAACTCCCCGAGTAGGGCTCGAACCTACAACAACTCGGTT
>ULSO01035125.1_pt1 | contig 73987 bp, 91 predicted proteins | sample 1956701 | NCBI WGS metagenome assembly ULSO01 (sample SAMEA4835708, study PRJEB28245) | human gut metagenome | biome: gut microbiome; material: fecal sample | place: Denmark | collected 2008 | reverse complement strand
AGGCTTATAAGAGATTTTTATTATCTCTACTTTTTTCATAATGGGATTCCTTTTATCCTTTTCATAGGATAAGGGCTTTTATTATTACTCCAATGTTATATTTTTCATTGATTATCCTTTTATTGGGATTCAAAGTTTACTCTCTTATTATTTATCATCTTAGGATTTTCTTTTTTCATTTTATGTTTGTTGGTTGGGGACTCTTACAAGAAAGGCCTAAGATATTTTTATCCCAGGCCTAAGATTTATTAATCACTAAGGATTTTTTAATCCACTGGGCTCTTTCCAACGCTTAATGCGTACCCAGTAAATGAGAACTTATATCTACCAGTATTAACTGCAATGATACTTACACTTTCAAGAAATAATACGCTTTCTACCCATGGGTATCCATCTGCCATATCGATTGAACTACCGTATCCCCAAAAGTATGAAAATGAATCTTCTGATAAATTATAAATACATAATCCATAATTGCCACCTAGGGGCATAGCATATGTTACGATTGCTACCAGATCGCCTTTATAGAAGCTTCCATTGATTTCATCTAAGGTTGATTGGATACTGTCTAAATTGCAATTGACTTTTAGGGAGACTGTGGATGTATTTGAAGCCATAACCATCCTTCTAGCGGTTTCATTAGTATCCAACTTGGTACTAAGATAGAACCTTTTCCTATTAATTCTTTGTACTTATCCCCAGATGGGATTCCTTCGATTCCCAATCTTATGGCTTCAAAGGATGGCTGAGATCCTGGGTCTACCCCCTTATTTCTCAGAGCATCCCTTAAACTTGTTTTTGCTTCGTTGATGGAAGATGTTAATGATTGGATCCTTTCTTTCAATGTAGGCATAATGTGTATGAATTAAAAATTAAAGATGAAGATTAAAAGATTAGTAATGAGGGAAGATAAAGAAGTTTTTTTTGAATTCTTTATGACTCCCCTTGTTAATCTTTAATTGTTATAGGATATAAGTACATGGTTGCCTTGGAAGGTTAATTTAGTTCCTTCAGCTGCTGCTGTGGCTTTAGTTAAACGCATTATCCCTCCTCTCCATGATACATCGTTAGCTGCTTGGATTAGTTGAGACCAATTTGTTCCTTGATTTAATTCTGAGATAGCCAGGAAGGATTCAGGAGATCCAGCAGTAACCTGACTGGATACTACACACCAAACAATAACCTTGTTTACTAAATCCGAATTCATCCAATCTACAATGGATGAAATTGCACCCGGATTGAATTTTTTCCGACCATTATAATAAACTGTGTACTGGGAAGTATTAAAATTACTTCCCTCAAAGTATCCTGAGTAGACTCCAGATGAAAATGATAATGATACTTCTGGCATTACTGGGATTTGGATATCATTAATCCCTTGAGTAATCTGATCCCAGGTTGGGCTTATTGGTACACTTACACCTTTGTTGGATAATGCAGATCCCAGTGATGTTTTTGCATTACTGATTTGTAAAATTAGGGCTTCAATTCTTGATTTTAGTGACATATCTGTGATGTATTAAAGTTAATATAGATAAGATAGTATCTTATAATATTAATCACTAAGGCAATAATACAATGAGTTTAACATCAAGAATTCAGGATCAAAAAGATCACATTACACAAGTAAAAGAAGGATGATAAAGTATCCCCAAAAGAGAAATACGCGAATAGACACAATAAAAAAATCCCTATCTACTTTCTCAAGCAAATAGGGATAAAAACCTGACCCATAAATAAGAGTCCGCGATTACGTTTTTTTGATTACGCTGAAAAAATCAATTCTCAATTTTAAAAACATTTACCAAAACCTATTCGTTTATAGTTTCCTTCTGTAGACTTTCCAATAACTCATTCAATTTCATAGAGTAGCCATCTAATTCTTCTGTAGAATATGAATTATTAGGGATTCCCTTTTTAAAGTTTTCTAGTGCACTCCGCAATTTAGAAGCAGTATTTCCTAAGCAATATTCTTTCCAAATTCTTTTAGATTCACTTCCATGAACCAATATTGTGAACTGGGTTCCTTTTAAATTTAAAGGAGTCAAGGATTTGATCTTTCGATCATATTTGGGATTTACTGATATCCCATTCGAAAGTAGGGCGGAATTTTTATTTACATCGATTACCTTACAGAGTTCACAATGTGATGGGCCTTTTATTAAAACCTCTTGATCTTTGGATAACAATTTGATGTTTTTATCCTCTTTTTTAACAGATTTCTTTTTCATGTGATTAATTTTTGATTGTGATATTGTATAGTAAACACATAATTCTACAGGGTATGAGCAATACTAATAGCATTTTTCATATACAAAACATATCAAATATGAAGCAATATAAAGTTTTGGGAGTATGCAATGGTCAAGGCATAGGATTATTCCCATTTAAGGGTGACAAAAGGTTCAAAATCTTGGGTAATTTAGAGGTTAGAGGGGTGTATTTTACTCCAAAAAATGAACAATGGGTAGATAATTTCCCAGGTATACCTCTTTTCAGGGATTTAAAGCGATGTAAAAATTACCTTGAAGGTAAAAAAGTACACATAATTATCGGTAATCCTTCCTGTGGAGGACAATCTATACTCAGAATCAGTAGAAAAAAGGATTTTAAATCTACCGAAGAGCAAAAGGCAGACCCTACAATGGTAAATTTTATTGAAAGTGTTCATCATTTTAAACCTCATGTATTTTTATTGGAAAATTTACCCAAATTGCTAGAAGTAATCCCAGAAAATCAATGGGAAAATGAAATATTCCCAGATTATAACCTGGTTTTTCACAACCATTCCGTTTCAGAATGGGGCAATTCTCAAATATCAAGGAACAGATTAGTAATAATAGGAGTAAAAAAGAGCTCTCTTTTATTCAAATTGGAGCAATTCCTTTTTGTTAAACAAATGAAAGCTCTTAGGACAACGCAAGATTTATTATTTAACCTCCCAAAGGATGGTAATATAATCGAGGATTTGGATAAAATCGTTTCAATGTTTCACCCAGACGATAAAAATAAAACCAAATTATCCCTGAAACAAGTACAAAGATTATGGACAAATGAGTTCAGGGATGAGTGGAAATGGCCTTGGGTTAATTCTAAAGGGTCTAGAGGGACATTACCCGGTGTATATAGAAATAAACCGAATGGTTATCCAATGACCGCTAGGAAAGCGGATAGACAGTTTAAATGGAATGGTTTACCAATGTCTCCAAGAGAACTTGCAAGGATAATGGGAATCTCTGATAAATTTAAAATTCACATCGAAGAAGATAGGAAAAATTATTGGATAAACAAGGGAAGGTTAATCGTTACTCAGACCTTCCCTTATGAAATAGGATTATGGTTTAAAGAATGCCTATTAAACCGTTAACAACATTCTAATTCGTATTTCCAAAGTTGAACCATATTCCAATAATGGTCCAAATCAATATGTGGATTACACTCACCCGAATTAATCAAGGGTTCCATATATTCTACTGCATCCTGAACCTTTTTGGAAAAAATCCCTTGGGAATGAGAAAATTTTTTAATCAGGGCTTCTTTATCATCTTCTGCTCTTGCCATATTCAAGTTCGCAAGGCAAATAAACATGTAAGATTTTGAAAGCTCATAAATCTTTCTTCGAATAATGATTGCTTCCTTTTCTAATTCTTCGGAAGTTTTTTTGTTGGAAGTGGATTTCTTTTTATTCATGATTTTGATCTTTGATGTTTTGGTGTGTCATAGTCATTTATAAAATTTTTTGGTTCTTATGTGTACTGGTTCAGTTGAAGTAACATTGAAAAATCCTAAAACTGATTTGGAACGAGGGGACATAAACAAAAGGTAAGAAAAAATAAAAAAGAAAAAGAATCTTGATAAAAAAGAAAAGAAGCAAAAGAAAAAATTAATCTTTAAAAAGAAAAAACAAAAACCCACCAAAACACATGATAATATTACTATCATGTTTACATGATAGTAATACTACCATTTAGCTAAAGCTAAATGGTAGTTAATATTCTTTTAATTTGATAATTGGCTAATTGGTAATTGGCTAATGGCTAATATCCAATTTGCATAATACGAAAATCCTATGAAACACAGAGATGAAATTTTTTCATGGGTCATGGCAATCCTAATTTTATTTTCAATGATTGGGGTTTCCTGGGTGACCTATAAAATCACAAAACGAAAATTTAAAAAGGAATCATCGAATAATTTCGAAAACCAAAAAACAGACACAGTTTATATCCCAGAGATTTTTACAATCCCTGAACCTTTCGAAATTATTATGAATCCTTCAAAGGTTGAAATTTATCGAAAGGATACAACTTCAAAGTATAATGAATTTTCCCTTCGGGAAAAAGATTTGGTGTTGTTCACACCAAATCGATTAGACAGCTTGATTATTGATTTGAATTATTTGAAGAATCTTCCTATGAATCCAAAACTATTATCTCTTGATCTGAATCAAAACCAGTTGAACTTAGGATTATTGGATATTAATGGGATCACGTCTAGAATATCTTATCCATTAAACCTTCAGAATTATTCCTATAGGTGGAATGGAAATTCTTTAACAAGCAAAAAACAGCCAAATTTTAAATTTTATCCAACACTTGGATATCAATATCGAATTTTAAATAATTTTCATGACATTGATCTCAAGTTAAATTTCAAGACTAAGGGATTTAATTACGAACTTGGGCTAAACGGATTTTACTATCCCAAATTCAAGAGTGATCCTGGATGGGATATCACAATAGGTTTAACCTATGATTTTTAAAAGAAAAAAAGAAAATGGCGAAAAAGGAAATAGATACCTCTCATCTGAATGCTCAACAATTTAGAGAATTGGTTCAAGTACAAAAGGATGTCTTTTACTTCTCAACATTTGCTTATGTAGTTCACCCAGTAAGAGGTAAAACAAGGTTCCTTTTATACCCATACCAAAAATCAGTACTGTATTGCTTCCTAAAACATCGATTTAATATCATCCTAAAATTCAGGCAAGCGGGGATCACAGAATTGATTTCTCTTTATTGCTTATGGCTAACGATGTATCACCCAAACAAAAAGGTGAATATCATCTCCATCAAGGATTCTGTAGCAAAGAAGGTTTTAAAGAAAATCAAATACATGTACAAGAATCTCCCAGAGCACTTAAAAGTTCCCATCGTAAATGGTAGAATGGGTGAGCTGGGAACAGCCTGTATAACAGGCGATACCATGATCCTTGGTACTAAAACTGATTTCCCAATTCAATCTATAGCTCCATCTGAAAAGGGTTATTTAGATGTATCCGGTTTGAATATAAGGGTTCTTACAGAGAATGGTACTTTTGAAAGGATTATGAAAACTTTCAATAAGGGTAAGCTAAAAACTTACACAATTGTAAATGATCGCGGGTTAACCCTGAGATGTACTCCAAAACATAAATTATTAACTACCAAAGGTTGGAAAACTGTAGGAGAGATCCTTAAAAACAATCTAACAGTGATTTTTAAGGATACCAAAGAACTTGTAAACTTAGCTCCACCAAAGGTAGAGAAACCAGTTACGGAGGAGATAAGAGAAACTAACATACCTGGGTATTGGGTATCCAATCTTGGTAGGGTGTTTACTACTAAAACCAAGAAAGGTAAAGGTCACGGTAGGGATGGTATAAATCCCTATGGGACAGAACTAAGGGTAATGGTTACTATGGTTAATCGACATGAGAGGGTCAAATTAACATACAAAGGTTCTCGTCAAGTGTATTCTGTACATAGATTGGTATGGGAAGCTTTTAAAGGACCTATCCCCGAAGGGATGATTATTGACCATATCAATGGTAATGGTTGTTGTAATTGGATAACTAACTTGCAAGTGATAACCTATTCGGAGAATACCAGAAGGGCTTTTACTATGAATAGAGTCTTAAAACAGTCTGTTCGTCAAACAGAGACATTATCATATAAACAGATAGGTCGAGTAAAAGAGCTTCTAAAAAGGGATAAATACCTAAATAGAGAAATAGCCAAACGAGTAAGTGGTGGGGATAAAGACCTATTGGATCCGAAGAAAGTATCTCGTATCAGTAGGGGAAAAAATTGTAGTGATATATATATCAGTAAGATAACTAAGGTAGATACTACCCTAGAAACCATATATGACATGGAGGTAGAGAATTACCATAGTTATATAACTACTAATGGGTATATAAATCATAATTCTACAATTGAATTTATCAATGGCTCTTTTATAGAATCCATCCCAACCTCGGAAGAAGCAGGACGTTCAGAATCTCTTTCTTTATTGGTAATCGATGAAGCTGCAATTGTAAGATGGGCTTCACAGATTTGGTCTGCAAGTTTCCCCACACTTTCCACTGGTGGGAGTGCTATCCTAAATTCAACGCCCTATGGAATTTCTGGCTTCTATCATTCAAAATGGGTTGAAGCGATTACAGATTCTGATTCTCCTTTTCACCCCATTCGATTATATTGGAAAATGCACCCCGAGCGAGATCAGAAATGGTACGATACAATGTCCAAAGCTTTGGGCCCAAGAAGAACTGCCCAAGAAATTGATGGTGACTTCCTTTCTTCCGGTGGTACTGTATTTGATCTTACAGATATTAAGGCAATCGAAGATACCCTATCGGAATACCCAGTAATTGAAACAAGGTTTAATGGCCAGTTAAGAATCATGGATAAACCAAAACAAGGTGTAAGATACTTTATTGGTGCTGACGTTGCTACGGGACGTTCTAATGACTACTCTGCTTTTACTTTGGGTGATTCTAATGGAGAAGAAGCTGCAGTATTTAAAGGGAGAATCCCAGTAGAGAAATATGCTAAAATCTTGGGCAACCTGGGAAAAGAATTCAATTGGGCAACAATTGCCCCTGAAACTAATGATATTGGTTTGGCAGTAACAACTTTACTTCAAACCGAAGGATATCCTCAATTGTATTATCATAAAAAGCTTCTCAAAAAGAAAGGAAAGTCAAGGCCAGAAGTAGAACAATATCCCGGATGGATAACCACATCTAAGAACCGATCCCTAATCATTGATGGATTGGAAGAAGATATCAGAAAAGATAACATTACAATTAAGGACCCATTTTTTGTTCAAGAGGCTTATACCTTTATCTATGATTCAATAGGCAGGCCAGTAGCAATGGGTAAACACAACAGAAACAATCAAACCTCAGACATTGACATGGATGAGGAAACCTATTCGGATGATAGTATTTTTGGTAAAGCAATATACAATCATGTGAGGAAGAATTACAAACCTTCATTGATAATTCAACCTAAATAACAAAATATATGGTATTACAATCAATTGGGAATTGGTGGTTAAACTTAATTGGTGTTCGGAGGGATGATTCGAATGCCTATAAGGACAAACCAAAGTCTGACCCCAATCCAAGAACCACAGTCCCTATCCCACCAGGTAGGGTTTCTGTGTCTAATGATACTACTGATATGTTATCTGTATTAAAGGGAGAAGCTGACTTTGTTACTCCTTCTTTTCGTACAGAAATCATCCCACTTATCAGAAGTCTTTATAAAGTTAACCCAGATGTAGGTATAGCTGTTCAGGATATGTTTAAGTTGGGAAATACGAAACATTTTATCGAATTCCCACATAATACTCCGGAAGAAGCTTTAAAAATGAGGAAGCATCTCCATGATGTTTCTAAAACCTGGTCTAATTATACAGCAGGTATCTTTGGCTTAGTAAACAAGATGTTTGTTCAAATGCTTGTTTCTGGTGCCATGAGTATGGAAGCAGTACCAAAAAAAGACCTATCTGGGATTGAAAGCATTATCTTCATTAAACCAGAGGACATTGTATTCCAAAGAGATCAAAATGGTAAATATCGACCCTACCAATTGAACAAAACTTGGAATCATGGTAAATCAGAAAGGTTAATTGAACTTAACCTGAATACCTACATCTACCTTTCAATGTTCAATGATACTGATGAACCTTATGGGATTCCAACTTTCATGGCTGCATTGGATTCATTAAAGACCCAATCAGATATGAAAATTAATACCAAGCATATTATGGAATTGGTTGGTATGATGGGATTCTTAGAAGCCAAAATGGCAAAGCCAGATATATTACCAAATGAAAATCCTAAAGCCTACGAAGCCCGATTAAATCGAATGCTTCGGGAGTTAAAGGTTAACACAAGGGAAGGATTAAAAGATGGTACTGTAGCTGGCTTTATCGATGATCATGAATTCAAGTTAAATTCCACTACCAAGGATATGGGTAACTTGGATAAACCCTGGAACATGAATCAACAATCAGTGGCTAATGGTTTGGGTATTTCTGGTTCTCTTATTGGGGTATCCAATGACAACAAAACAGAGGGTGGAACAAGTATCATGTTCTCCAAAATGATCTCTCAGCTTGCGAATTTACAAGAATTTGCAGTTTATGCTCTTGAATTTATCTATTCACTAGAATTGAGATTAGCTGGACTCCCGAATAAAGGATGTAAGGTTAGATTCTTTACTTCTACGATTAATGATGAAGTCAAAATTCAACAGGGTAAAGAGTATAAGATTCGTAATCTCAATTCTCTATATGCAGCTGGTATCATTAGCCAAGATCAATATGCCTTCGAAATGGGTTATGAAAAGCCCAATGAAAAGGAACCCAGAGTTCCATTAAACAAATTAGAAGATGGTGATGATGAGGCTAAAAAACAGAAAAGGGAAGCTGACAAGGATAAATCTGATAGATCACAAAGGGATAAGTCCAAAACAGTTCCTAAACGAAAAGATGGTGACACTAAAGAAAGGTAAATATTATGGGACAATTTAAAAAAGGGAAACAGGATACCATAGTAATTGGAGAAGGACATTCTCTAATGCTTGGGCATATGCCAAACTCGATTCCTTCAGATGCTTATTCAGAATTAAACTTTGGCTTAAACAAGTCAGGGATAGAGAGTTATGGTTTTTGGAGTAATTCCATTAATTATAACACATTTTATCCGGGAGTAACCCAAGAGGAATTTATGCCTAAGGATACTGATTTCATTGAACCCGTTTATCGATTGCTTTCCGAGGTAATCGTAAACAAAGAATGGAGCCCAGTAGACTTCAGTCGTAATGGAGCATTAAAAGCTTCATTAAAAATGTTGGTAGGGCAAACAGTTAACTGTGATCATTCAACTGATGTAGCAAATGCAATCGGTAGTGTAAAACAAACCTTCTGGCAAGAATCATTTAAACAGGATGGCATCGTAATCCCCGCGGGAATTAACGGAGTATTAAAAATTGATGCTAAGGCAAATCCCAGACTTGCTAGAGGAATATTAATGGACCCACCAAGCATTCATTCCAATTCAGTATCTGTAAGATTCATTTGGGATAAATCACATCCGAACTTGGATGAAGATGAATTCTGGAATAAATTGGGTACATACGATGAAAAGGGTAATCTGATTTGTAGAGTAGTAAAGGAAATCATATCCTATTACGAAACTTCTCTGGTATCTCACGGAGCTGACCCATTTGCCCAGAAAATCGATGAAAATGGGAATATCAATGATCCGAAATTTGCTTCGAAACAAAGTTACTCGGCAAACAGAGGTAATGATATCGAATATTATTTCATGGATTATAAAAAACTCATAGATACTGAGAGTATTAACAATACTACGGTATTTAATATGAAATCTGATAATTCATCTGATCATTCAAACAACAAAAATTCTATCAATATGAAAGAAAAGGAATTGCTTGCCCTCTTAGTAGGTACAGGGATGTTAACACTTGCCGAGGGCAAGGAAGTTAACCTTGACAACGTTAAAGAGGCAGTTACTTCATTGGTAGCTTTGAAAAATTCTTTAGAAACTCAGGTAGAGGAATTGAATAATTCCAAAACTGGTTTGGAATCCAAGGTTACTGAGTTAACTGCTAAGGTAACTGAATTGGAAAATGCAGCTCAGGTTAACAAAGTAATGGCAGAACTTGGAGCCAATTATTTGAAGAGCTTGCAGGAAAGCACAGTAGAAACTTACAAAAAGATCTATGGTGAAAAGGCTGATGAAGCAATTGTAACCTTGATCACAGGAACCTCAGATGTTGCTCAGCTAACTGCATTAAAGAAAACTTATGATGCAGAACTGGAAAAACAGTTCCCTTTAACTTGTTCTGCATGTGGCTCTCACGATGTAACTAGAGCTTCTTCTCAGGCTGAGGCTGAAGAAGGTACTACCTCTACAGACAAACCCAAATCTCTTCAGGACATTGCTCGCAACATAGCAAGCAACAAAAACAAAGGGTCAATCATTTTTAAATAATCTCTAAAAGTCAATCAATATGGCAGACTTCACTAAATTCGGAGGAACTACTCCTCGAGTGGTGATTTACAAAAGTGAATCCCACAAATTACATCAGGCATTCCCTGTTAAAGCTTCCGTAAAGATTTATGCTGGAAACCCGGTAGCAATTGCCACTGATGGTACAATTGAATTGTTGACAAAGGATAACGAAGCTAGCTACTTGGGAATCGCAGTTACCGATAACAATAACCCAGCTTACAAAGAATCAGCAAATGCAGGTCCCGTGGAAGTAACAGTTGCTGTTCAGGGTTTCATGATTATCAATGCAATCTCAGAAGCCGCTTTAAATGCGGGTCCAGTAGAAATTGGTACTGGCATGGATGATACTAACCATTTCACTAAGTTCAAAACTTTCACTCAGGCGAGTGCTGATGCTGTAACTCGTCCCGTGAATTTTATCTCCCTGACAAAAGCTTCAGCAAAAGATGAGCTGATTCAGGTATTATGTAAATAACAAAAAGAACAGAAAGATATGTCTGAAACAAAGAAGAATTTAACAAAAGAAAACTTGCTCAAGGAATTGCCCGAAATGGGAAAAAACCTTGATGCAATCAGAAAAGGTACGAATACCGAGTTACCTGCCGATATCTCAATGGCAGAAGTAGTAAACGAAAGATATGGAGTTTCAATGGATCAGTATCTCTCCACTTTGGGTATCGATACAAAAAAAGATACATTGCAGAACCTTTTCACAATGCCCGATCAGTCAGTTCGTTGGGTAGTCCCAGAAATCATCCGTGCTGCTATCACATTGGGTCTCCGTCAGGCTCCATTTTATCCGAGCATCATTGCTGGTGATCAACCAGTAAATGGTTTGCAGGTAACTATGCCGTACATCAACATGTCTGATGCTGCTCCTGCAAGAGTAAATGAAGCTGAAACAATTCCGTTGGGAACAATCTCTTACGGACAGAAACAAGTTTCTATCTTCAAAATCGGTAAGGGTATCAAAATTACTGATGAAGTTAAAAACTACGTTTCTCTGGATGTGATGGGAATTTTCCTTCGTGACTTTGGTATTCAGTTGGGGTATGCAATGGATAACCTTGCAATCGACACTGGTATCAATGGAGATAAAATCGATGGTTCCGAATCCGCTCCAGTTATTGGCGTAGGTACAACTTCAGAAGGTATCCAATATCGTGATTTGCTTCGTATCTGGATTCGTGGTTCTCGTATGGGCCGTAACTTCACATCAATGATTGGAGGAGAAGATGAAGCATTGAATATCCTTGATTTGCCCGAATTCAAGGTAAGATCAAATGGTACTACAGAAGCTACTCTGAATCTCCATACTCCGGTACCTAACCGTGCAGACTTCTGGATTCATGGTGGTATCCCCGCAAATCAGTTGATGCTTATCGATAAAGCTGCTGGTATGATTAAGCTTACTGCTCAGCCTCTGATGTTGGAATCCGAAAGAATCGTTTCCAATCAGACTGAAGCTATGTATGCTTCTCTTACTACTGGCTTCTCAAAGATGTACAGAGATGCAATCGTTATGTTGGATTCCAGCAAGGCATTCACTTCCAATGGATTCCCAGAATATATGAACCTGGATCCTCTGATGTCAGTAAACCTGGGGTAATTTCCTTTTTCTTCGGTCTTTTTCTATCTCATTCCAGCTCATACATTTTTATGGGCTGGGATTTATTACATAACAACATATAAAAATACTTAAGATATGAAATATTTGAAATTAGGCGATAACTCAACCTCATTCTATGATATGTGGACTGGCCTTAAAATTTCCGGTAAAGATGTAGTTGCTGTAAACGATGCCTACATTAATCAAGGTAAAAGAACAAGAAGAGCTCTTCAGGGTGGTCATTTGATTTATGCAACCCAAGAAGAGTATGAAGAAGCTAACGGTGTAAAGGCAGAATCAGAAAACAACACCATAGAAAGCCTTTCGAAGAAATTCTATAATCTCTACCAGTCTGGGAAATCAACAAAGGAATTAGCTGATGCTTTCAATAAAGCTCAGTTGGTGAAGATTGCTGAAGCTGCAGAATTGGAAGTAGAAGAAGCAGATACAAAATCCAGTTTGGTAGAAGCCATCATCGAACAGATTGAATCCACCGATGAGGAAACTGATGAAGAGTAAACCTCTCTCAACATACTCAACATAATTCATAATGGGGCGAATGCCCTAAAAGTCCTAAAAATATGGTAACAAATTTTTCATTCCAAAAAAACGGGTTATCAGTATCTTTTAGAGACCTTTCAACTGGAGTCCCAGATGGTAGTACATATCACTGGGACTTTGGCGATTTTAAAGGGTCCGAAGAGAGAAATATTACCCATGAATATGAAAGCTCTGGGTTTTACATAGTGACCCTTAAAATCACAGCTCCTGCAGTTGGAGAAGAAGAACCTCAAGTAGGTGAAAAACAATTAAGGTTAGGAATCAGTGATATGTCCAAAACACAACTCTCAGATTCAATATATAACCTTATCAATTCCTATATCCCAGAAAGTTTACTTCCTTACCTTTCAGATATCGACAAACAAGCCTACATCGAAAAATGGCAATTATATATCCAACCTCTTGTTTGTCGACCCTGTGGAAAAGAAATCCAATTAGAAGAATATAACAATGAGCTTGCTTATGAAGCTCTAGAAAACCAATTAATAATGGAGTTATCCGCATATGACTTCCTTACAGTGGGAATCATCAATATGATGAGATCAGCTACGGATATAATCCAAAACGAAACAAACAGCTCAACACAAAAACCTGGAGAAGGTGAAGGTGGAGAAGCTAATGCAAACCAAAGAGTAAAGGCAATCACAACAGGCCCAACAGAAGTTCAATTCTACGAAGGATTATCTGGAGATTCAGCTTCATCTTTGGCTAAAATAATTACAGGAGCATTACAACCTGGTGGAGTAATTGATACATTAAAGGCTAATCTATGTATGCTTGCGGGAAGGCTATGTATTTATCTCCCAATCTGTACTCAACCTAGAACAACTAAAGTTCCTAAGGTTGTTAATCGAAGAAAACCAGGACCAATCGGAGGTCCCAATCCAATCAGTATATTAAATCCTTCAAACATTTAAAGCTATGAGTGTATTTATTGGATATCCCAGTTTCATGGCATATCAAATGATGAAAGGTAAAAGTAATAATGAGGGGTTTCCATCTATTCCCGGTATGATAGCTCGGTATTCAGGAGCAGGTCTCACTAATGAACAAATGGCAGAGAATCCTGTATGGGTTGATAAGACGGGAAATGGACGAGATTTACAGTTGAAAAACCTTGCTTGGGAGGGGATGTCTGGAGTAGGTGGGTATGAAATGAATTTCGATTTATGGAGAAACAATGTTCCAAGCATTCCAGATATTTCTGTGTCTACGACGACTACCTCAGTTAGTGTAAGTGTTGGAAATTCTACTTATAACAACAATCTTATTTATATTTCTATAAGTAATTGGGATATAAATAAGAATCACTTGTTAAAGGTCACATCTACTTATGAAGATGGAGATCTCGCCTTTATATTTTATAATAATAGCAATACTAAAAAGATTGGATTGCCAGCTAACGGCTATGTAAACATACTTGCATACCCTGAATTTAAAGGCAGTTATATGTATATCTCAACTACATCTAATAAGCAAGGTTCATTTACCATCGAACAACTACCCCTCTACCCCGGCGCACTCGTCTTTGACGGAGTAGACGATTATGGTGTCTGTGATAACTTCCCCATTCTGACTAAGGAAAAGGGATATACGGTTGTGGCGTTGAGACAGTGGATTACAAGGGGAGAAAAAGCATTAGGATTAGTATCTAATGTAAAGAATTGGCTCAATGATGGTGCCTTCTTGTTAGAATATAGAAATATACAAGCCGATCATCTTAATAAGCCTATATCTTTTGGAGCAATAGGGAGTGAAATGGATTTACCACACATCCTTACTTATCAGACATCTAAAAGTTATAATGGTGTTTCGATTACAACTGGTAATTTTGAGGGAACAGATGTGCTACATGTTGGGAAATTAGCTCCAACTGATGTAGGAGCTTGTATTAACGTTGCTATCTTGGAACTTGTATTTCTCGATCATGATGCCACCGAAGAAGAACTGACCAAGATCAAAGACTACTTCGTCAAAACCTATCCTTGGCTCTTCCCCTACCAGGCATGGACAGTGGTAGGCAAAACCAACGAGGACGCAGATCGTGCTACTATTGCCAACATTATGGGCAATGGTAAGGATCTTGTACTGTCTAATTTTGGGTTTGCAGAAGGGAGTGGATACAATGAAGAAGGTGAATATGCTGGCTATCTGGTTACTGATGGGGTGGATGATGTTATACAAAGTAAAAGGTTCTTGTTGCATAGAAATTGGACAATGGTGGGTGACTGGAGGTTTATGCCACCAGAAAAAAACACAAACAGTGGGATAGTTAAATCACCAGCTATAAAATTATATAATCAACTTAACCACATTGTAATATACATCAACAGAACTACAAACCCCAAATCGATTTCTGATAGATCAATAAAAGCTGTTTGTTCAGATGGTAGGATATACTTAGATGATTGGTCTGAATTTTTAGATACCGAATCACAAACAGATTTTGACAATAATGGTGTAATTAGTATCGCTAATTATGGAGTTAATTTTACTAAGATGATATTTAAAAATTTATCATTTTATGATAATCAATTACTCTCCAAAGACGACTGTATCAAAGCATATAACTACCTCCAAACCCTAAAAGCAAAGTAACATTAAAAATTAATTGAATATGAAATACGCAATTGTAGACATCGTGTGGTGCAAGTCCCACGGAATAGAAGTCCTCCCGGAAATGAGGACAAGTGTAGATCAGAGCAAGGTAATCTTGCATGAGGAATACCTTGCACCCTTCGATGATGAAGATTTTCCTCGCTATAGTTTTAGTGATCCGTCTTTTGTCGAACTACTGAATAGTGAAGAATGGACTTATCCAGAAGGAGAACAACCCGTAATCAATATACAGTTCAGCAGATTACTGGCTTTGGACGAACTGGATAAAGAAGCTACAGAAGAGATAAATACATATGACCTTTCCCCGTCGGAAGCCTTACAGGTCAAAGAAAGACATCCAAAATGGAAAATAGGAATTGATGTCGTTAAAGGACACAGATACCAATATGGTGAGGATCTTTGGGAAGTTTTGCAAGATCACAAAACACAGGAAAATTGGAAACCTTCTTTGGAAACAGCTTCTCTTTGGAAACGGGTTGATGAAGAACATGCAGGGACAAAGGATGATCCTATTCCTTATGCACCCCCAATGGAAATATTCAAGGATAAGTATTATACCCAATCCAAGGTATTATATAAATGTATAAGAGACAGTGGTCAACCATTATCCCATAATCTGTCTGATTTAGTAGGAAACTACGTAGAGAAAGCTTAATACCCATCTATGGCATTCTTAGTTAACGATTCGATATGGAAAAAATATAAGCATATCGTACAAAACTTCATTGACCAAGATGCAGGGTTACAAGAAGTGATTTGGTTAAAACATATTCAATATCCTTTACCATTTGGTGAAGATGATGATGAAAATAATTATGAAAGAATCCCTCTCCAAGCTCTAATCAATTACAATGTTGTCAGAACATGGCCTTTAAATGTAGGTACACCTTCTGGTGAATTGGATGAGATTAACTGTGCTATGTTAGTCTCACAAAAACAGCTTGTAGAAAAAGGGCTCACCAATAATAAGGGATATTGGACATTTGATGCTGCATTGGATAGGTTCATCATCAATGGTGAATTATACATCTCAAAAGGGGATACTCAAGTAGCCCAGGCAAAAGATGAACCGATAGTATTTCAAGTATTACTCAGAAGACAAGAAGATGGCACAGATACAACGAATTAAAACTGGTGATACAAATTGGGGAGATGAAGCAACCAAGCTAAACACCAATTTCAATCAGTTAAATCAGAATAAGGTAGAGGTAGTTCCAGGCTCCAGGTTAATCACCGAAGAGGAAGCTCAGAGGTTAAATGATTTACAGAACTTGGAACAACCGAATTTAAACGAAACAAATCAAAGTAGTTTTGCTTATGTAAAGGGCCAAGAAAAAATCCAATTGATTATGAAGGCCCAAGAATTACAGAACCCCCCTACTTCATCCACATTAACCTACCAAGTAAACGGTGAAACTTTCAGTTATGAAATTGGTCAATTTGTAAGGGCAATCGTAGATGGAGAGCCCAAGATTTATCAATTATATAACATTGTAAATGGTTCTGCTGTATGGAAAGAAACAAACACTGGTTCTGGTGGTGGAGGTGAAGTTTCAGGGTATGCCGAAGGATTCAGTTGGTACGAATTAACTAATCCAGGAGATATTAGCCAGTAAATGGGATTACCCTAAGTAAATCAAATCCTTAGTAACATATACTGTTACAGAAAGTGGAATTACTGGTGATACTACAAACATCTACAGCTTAATTGTTTGGGACCCAACTGATGCTACAGAAGAAATTGATTGGAGTGTTACTCCATCCGATCTCTTGGCAGTATCCTACCCAAACAATAAAACTGCAAATATCACTGCCTTATTAAAGGTAGGGACTGCAATTGTATCTGCTGCAAACAAAGACAGAAGTTCAGTAGCAACATGTACCATTCAATGTAGTGGAGGTATCTCAGTGGTATCACTTAATTTCCAATCAGTACAAGGTTCCCAGCATTACTGTGTAGTTTCTATCCTTAAGTATCCTAACAAAACAGCAAGGGAAAATTCTAGGGATGAGTATGGGGACTTTACTCCAACCTCTCAATCTACTTGGATAATTCAAAATTCTACAGAGTCTACAGTTATGCCAGTAACCATATCTGGAGAAGAATGCCTTGGAATTAATCAAACAGCTAGTAGGGCTTTTTGGAGGATCGATGGAGTTGCTCAATCAGGTAGGACTGGTACTGTGGATTGTGATAATGAACCTCATAGTATACAATTTAATGGAGGATAAAAAATATGAGTATAATAACAAAAGGTGCAAATGGTAGGCTTATCCATGGATGGACTAAGGAACAAGCCGACCAAGAAATAGAAAAAGGTGTATTATCCCAAAGTGATGTGATCTTTTTGGATAGTACCAATCAAATCTATGCTTTCAAAAAATTTTGGGGAGGCTCGGGAGGTACCTCAGAAGGAGGTGAAAATAAATTCCTGGATGTTACAGCTATACTTGACCCTACGGGCCAACAAGGAGGTAACCTTTCCGATGAAAATGTAGCTGCTGTTAGAAAGGCTTTTCAGGATCATGTTTCCACTGGGTTTATTTCTATTGATACGGTAGTGGGAACTGGGTATGTACCAATAGAGATCATTAAACTTCCAGAGTCAGCTGTTAGTGGTCACGAAACTTACCGTATAGCAATATCAATCCTCTCTGTAGAGGGGAGTTCCCAGGCTCAACATGAAATGTCGAGATGCACTGATAATATAGTTGTTATTGTTTGTGATGCTACTTCTAAGTTGTATGAAGTTACTACTGGAGCAATGGCATTTAAAATCGATGGTAACGGTAATAAGTATTTAGCTGATGATGGAGCTTATCATGAGATCAATGTTGATACAACTGAGATCACAAATAAACTTAATACATTAACTTCTGATGTTAACACATTAAAAACAGATGTAGCCAATTTAACAACCGAGGTTAACGGTGCATCGGCTGCCTTAACAGAATTGGAAGAAGCTTCGAAATAAATCATTTTCGATAAGGGTAACCCAGTAGTAGGTAACGTTACATTAATGTAATATTACAATACTACTGGGTTTTATTATGTAAACATACTTATTCTAAGGATTATGGCTAGAAAACAACGTAGTTCCATTAGTGTTTACATGCCTCCCATTCCTAAAATCGAAATCCGAAATAAGGGGAACTGGGTAAAGGTAGAGAATGGATTAACACATCTTCAGCCTGCTATTCAACATGGCTATGATATTGGGGTTGCCAAGTTTTCAGATAAACTCATTAGAATAATCCGAAAGGCAATCCATACCCATAAACCACCAGCAGGTTCTGGAGTTCAATGGGCTCCATTAAAAAGGAATCATGATGGTGGAATATATTACCTTAAAGGCGAGTATTATAAAGCTGTTGGGATTTATAAATATCGAAACAGAATCCTGGTTGGTATGCCTTCTGGAACAAAACATTACAGTGGATTAACTTTAAACCAGCTTGCTATCATATTGGAATATGGGAACGAAAATATCCCAGCCAGACCATTATGGAGACCCTCACTTAAAAGTGCAGGAGGTCCTAAAGAACTTCGAAATATCTTAATGAAGGAAATCCGAAGGTCCATTATGACAAGGACTGGGTTAAAGGCAAATCAAATCCGAGGCTTATGGTAACATCACAAGAAATCATTGAGAGGTCATTCTATATGGCCCTTATGGAAAACACTTTAAGGTTAGGATTAACAGTAGACCCTAATCTCTATGAGAAAACGAAAGAGAGCATGGCTCTTTACCAACAAGCTGTGGAAGAAGTAAAAAAGAACAAAAACAAATTCATTCAAATCTTTGGTGTAGGCAATAGCCAATCCAAAGGTATGAAAGAAAGCTTTCCCAGAATCGTAGTAGAATCCGAAGGATTCGCTCCCGGAGGTATAGGTTTAAATCGATTTCACAGAGAGAAACAAGGAAATAAAGGCTATGTAGTTAGTGAAACTCCTTTCGAGGCAATTGACCAATATATAAATGTAAGGTTAGTTTCCAAAAACTCAGAAGATCAACGATTACTAAACCTTATCATGAATTCCTCAATTCCTCAGAGAGGTTATTTAAAACCCTATATCTATGAGAGGGCTCCATTCGATGGGAACATTTTTGTAATTGCTTCTAATTTCTATGATAATTCAAACGATGAAAGAGGGATCATAGAAAAGGTATATACTTGGGAAATCCAAGATACCTTACTTCAGCCACCAGTTGAAGTTGGTAGTGAAACACCGATTAATGAAATTAACATTGATATCTTTAATAAGGATACAGAACAACCACTTAAGGATAACATACACATTCCATAGTCGAAACTTAGATTAGGAGGAAGGAGGTGATGAATCATTTCATTTCTCCTTCCTTTTTTTGTTTATATCGAAACATTCTTTAATCTCTAATTTATTAACAATATGCCTACAAGTCCTAAAGTTGACTTCACAGTCATTAACAACAATGTTGCAAGCATTACTCCTAACAATGGTATTGGATTTGTCCTTGCAAGAACAACTAAGGGACCATTCTTTGATGCTTCAACGATAATCAAGAGCCCTGCTCAATTTGCAGAGGTATTTGGTTCCGAGGTAGTTCCAGATGGTTCCATTTCAAACATTTCTCGTGCATTAAGCATGGGAGGACAACTTCGAATCTGTCGTATTGGTCACTTAAACTCGGGTAAAGTAGATGCAGTAAAGGGTACAGTGCTTGCTGGTAAGGTTTCTGGCAATGCTTATGTTTCTGATACTGGTGAAACATTGAACCTGGAATTAACAGGATTCGATTCCAAGGTTATCACTATCCAGCTCAAACTTGAAACAAAGGAGTATGGAGGGGATATCCAAAGTACTAACGGTAAATTTATGGTTGTGTTTACACAAGTAGGAAATCGAGTAATTTCTAGCTTGTATAATACGAATGCTAAAGATAGCCTTACTTCTGCATTCCTGGTAAATACTAATCCAGTACTTTCTTACAAGAATGGCGATGGTACTCATCCAATCTTTATCGATACAGCTCTTTTCAAGAACTTCTTAACCGCAGACCCATATTTCGATGTAACAATCACAAAAGTATTAGTGGGCTCTGATACTTCCCAGGATTACTCAACAGTCCAGGATGTGATTAATCTTTTGAATGATGCTCAGAAGGTAAACAACACTACTCTTGCTATCAAGAGTACTAATACTGCTCCAATAACATTGAGTGCTGATAAACCCTTGTATTACCTTGGTACAGTAGGTAATGCGGGTACTACTCCAGTGGCTACAGACTGGGTTCAGGGATTCGAAGTTATGAAGGATTACTCAGACTTCTATATGTTCTTCGCTTCTCATATTCATCAGCATTTATCAGAGGCTCAAGCTGTACATCAGGCTGGATATTCCGCTGCCGATTTAACCAAGAATGCTACCTATGCTATCGAAATCCCAAAAGTAAACACAACCAAGGCTACGATCTTAAAGGCAAAACAGGATATAGGGATCAACTCTGAACATGTTGCCTATTTCGCTGGAGGTCTGAGATTGTATAACCAGGATGGTATGCTTATGGATTCCGATGTATTGGGTACTGTATTTGGTTTGTCTGCTCAAGCTGCTACAGAATGGGGACCTTGGTATTCATTCGCAGGTCAGAATCGAGGAATCGTTGGGGATGGCAATGGGCCAGTAGCTGAAAACTTTGGTAGCCCAGGAAGATATGATGATCTCAATGAATTGGCTGCTGAAAGCATCAACATCTTTGTTATCAAGGAAGTTGCTTCTGGTAGTAAAGCTACATTGTTATGGCATAACTTCACTTCCACGATGCTTTCAAATTCTGAAAGATTCCTGAATGTAGAAAGGTTGATTTACTACATCAAGAAAGTTTTGAGACCCATCATGGAACGTTATCTGGAAGAACCCAATAACTTCGAAACTTGGAGTAAGATGTATTTGGAAGTAGACCCTTATCTCCAGGATCTTCAGAATCAAAATGGAGTTCATTCGTATGAATGGCAAGGTGATCAATTCGCAACCTCTTTTGATGATTTGCAGGTTAACAACGAAAAGGATGTACGCCAGGGTAAGTATAAAGCCAACCTGGTTATCAAAGAAGTTGTTGCTTTGCAAGAGATTAACATTGGAATTGTGCTGGATGCTTCTTCTGGTGCAATTGATATCGAACAAGCTTAAATCAAAAAGATATGGCAAAAGTTTCTAATCCCAGAAAAAAGTTTCTTTGGCAAATTACATTCGTAAAACATCCATTGAATCCTTACCTGTTTCAGAATGTTACACTTCCTGAAATCTCTATTGACCAGACAGAACATGGGGATATCAATTACAGTGTTAAAACAGGTGGTAGAGTACAAGTAGGTAATCTTACTTGCCAGAAATTGGAATCCACCTCTGGTTCAGATGTATGGATGTGGAACTGGCTTATGTCCGTCCAGGATTTATTAGTAGGCGGAGGTCTTACACCAGATCAGTATAAAGAATCGGTTAAGATTGATGAATTAGCCGAGGATGGTAGTTCAGTACTTAACTCTTGGATTTGTACTGGAGTTTGGCCTTGCCGAGTAAATGGTCAAAATCTGGACCGTATGAGTTCGGATAATACATTGGAAGATTTGGAATTTTCAGTTGATCAAATCGAGAAAATTTAAAGTGTAGAAAACTGAATAGAGAACGAGGGGTTGTGAAATCCCTCGTTTTTTCATAGTAACAACATATAAAAACAGAAAAGATGGAAACATTAGTAAACAGTAATGCTATGAAGGTAAACCTTCCAGATATGAATGCCTATGTTTATATCCGAGAACAGAATGGTGAGGATGATGACATTTTATCTAATCCCATAAAATCAGAAACACTCTCCAATTTTTCAGAGTTCATCTCAAGGATTGTAGTAGATACCAATCTTACTCCAAATAGAAAGCTCACAGAACAACAGGCACATGAATTACCCTGTAACATTAGATATGCAATATTGATTGCCTCTAGAATCTTTTCATTGGGTCAAGTAATGGAATTCGAATATACCTGGCCAAATGGGGATAAGATTCGGTATGAGCAGGACCTTAAAGAACTTCTCTTCGATGATTATCATCAATCTCCAACAGAAGAAGAATTAAATGCAAAGCCTTTCGCAGTTCCATATTACCCCTTTGGAAACACAAAGAACTTCACCATAACACTTCAAAGTGGAAAGGAGGTTTCATATTCTTTGTTAACTGGTAAAGGTGAAGCAATGATGATGAACACTCCAGTTAAAACAAAGAATCTGGAATTAAAAGCCAGAGACCTTAAATTAAAGGTGGGTGACAAATGGGAAACAGTTCAAAGCTTTGCATTATTTTCACCCAGGGATATGGCAGAAATCAGAAAATCCGTTGCTGAGAATGATCCATATTATACTGGGCTTATTGAATTGGAACATCCAACAAAAGGATACAAAGCTGGATTTTCTATTATGGGTACTCCAGATTTTTTTTATATCGCGGGATATTAGAGGATGAATTAGCTTACATCAACAGAGCTAAAATCCAAATAGATTATCTCACCCTATACAAACTCCCTCTTTCAAAAAGAAAGAGACTTCTCGAAAACGCGGATCAGTATTTTGCTCAGCTTAAAAATTTAATGAAATAATGGTTTCACTTAAACTATAGGAGGACTGCCTTATTTTCACTTCAGGGTCCCCAAATCAGGGACAACTACAAATCGGTATTGCTTTGGTATTGGAGGATAGATTTTCCAATCAAGCAAGAGAATCCTCCAAAGAAATCCGAAGACTACATCAAGAGGCTAAAAATATAACCAATGCTAATCTCAATGCTGTCAATAGAATGGCAACAGCGGGAACGGCAATTGGTAGTGCAGCTGCCTATGGTATAGGTGAAGCTGTATTACAGGGAGCAAAATTCGTTGATACCATGACCTTTGTAAAAGCAATTGCAAAGGATACAGGTACAGACTTTTCGCTTCTTTCTCAAAGAGCTAAGACTTTAGGTAAAGATACAATGTTTACCTCACAGGATATTGGCTCCGCGATGCAATATATGGCAATGGCAGGACAGGGAACAACAGAGATATTTAATAATATCACTGCTGCAGCTGACTTAGCCAATGCTACAATGTCAGAACTCGGTGGAAAAGGAGGAGCTGCAGATATCATGACCAACATCATGAAGATGTTTATGATTGATTCTACAGAGGCCAATTCTACTCGAGTTTCTGACGTTTTAACAAGAGCAGTAACCAGATCAAATACAAATCTCTATGATTTGGGTGAAGCAATTAAGTATGCTGGTACTACTACCACAAACTTAGGGGCTACCCTGGAACAAACTGCTGCTGCAATTGGGGTACTTGGTGATGCTGGTATCCAGGGTTCAATGGCAGGTACTGCATTAGCTAATGCTTATCGATATTTATCAAAATCCATCGGAGACCCAAATTTCAAAGGGGGGAAAGCTTTAGCTGAATTGGGATTATCAAAATCCGATTTTATAGATGCTAATGGCCAGCTAATCGATTTAGGCTTAGCATTACAAAAGATTGCTAATGCAAGTAGAGGGCTTGGAGAATTGGATCAGTATAACTTATTGGTTAATATCTTGGGTGTTCGAGGTGAACGAGCTGGTTCTACAATGATCAGAGCATTTCAGAATTATACCAATCTTTTAGATGAATTAAATAACAACTCCCAGGGAGCTGCTGCTTCTGTTCGTGAGCAAAGAATGGCTTCATTAGCTGGAGCTATAGAAACAGTAAAATCAACTTGGGAGAACTTAACAATTTCTTTTGCTGAATCTTTAGGACCCACTTTAACACCATGGTTAAGAGGTATAGGTAAAATCCTGGAAGGTGTCCAAGCCATATTCGATTCTCCAATAGGTCCATTTGTTTCAGCATTAGTAACTGGTACTGTGGTATTAGGTACAATCAAGGCTTCAGTAATCGCATTAAAGTCCTCAATGAGATTGCTTTTCAATGATTCTACAGTTTCATTAAGGAACATGTTCCTTGTAATGAAACAAGGTTGGAAAGCTTCTACAATCTCTGCAGCTGAGTATGCTGCTATGCAAAGGTCAATCATTGCTCAAGGTAAAGCTGGCTTAGCGGGTAGAGGTGTAGGTAATGCAATGCTCTACCATGAATGGATGAGATCACATCAAGGCCAATATCTTGGTAAGGTAATGGGCAAAGAAGATAAAACTGGTAGGATGAGATATTATGCTCAAACTGCTTCAGGAGGAACCAGAAGAATCTCAGAAGCTGTTGCTACCAGATATGCTCAAAGGTATAATCCATTATCCCTGATTGGTGCTGCTGCAGGAGGGGCTGCCCTAAGATTCGGAGCTTCATCAGTAATGAGAGGGGCTTTAGCTTTCTTCGGAGGACCATGGGGATTAGCTCTTTCAGCGATAGTCACATTCCTACCAATGATCATTACAGCATTGAATAAAAACAATGATCAATCATCAGAAACAAATTCTCTTCTTAAAGCTACCCTGACTTCCAAAGAAGAAAGGCAACAACGAATCGATGCCGCAAACCTTACAACAGCAGAAAGAGAGATACTCAATACAGATGCTTTGGTAAAGTTCTACACCTCATTGGATAAATTCAATGCCAATATGGAAAGGAACTTTGCTAATGCTCAACCAGGTACCAAATCAATTAACATCTACTTGGATGGCAACCTTGTTGGTAGCAAAGCTATCAATGAACACAGTCAAAATGAAGTAATTGAGGTAGGAGGAAAGTAACATGGCAAGTGCAATAAATAAAATACATGGAGTGCTACAAGAGGCACTCCTTAAACCTTTCGATAATTCTACAGTAGGTCAAGCTGCTGTGGGTCCTGCTACTTACCTTTGGAGAGCAAGGATCTTGGCAAACAGATTAACTTCTCTCAAAACCCAGAGAATTGTATTGCCTACAGAGATTGACCCAGCTAAGAAAAATATTAACACTGGAGTAAGTGCTTTACAAGCTACAAAACGAAGAGCATTACTAAAGGTACCCAAGCCTAAACTTAAAGCCACTCCAACAGTTAACACAGTAAAGAATCAGATTATCATTATCAATCCAAATACAAATGCTGATGGTAATGGTACATATGAATCCATTGTTATTCAGGGTAAACCTTCCGAAGTAAACATCGAATCGGAGAACAGTTGGGTAGCAGTAAGGACAAATGGAAGAAACAATCCTTTCTATATGTACACGGGTTCAGAAGATACCATATCTTTCGATATCTCTTGGTATTCTACACAATCAGATAGAAAGGATGTAATCAAAAAATGTAGGTTATTAGAATCCTGGTCTAAGGCTGATGCTTATGCAGCTTCTCCACCAGAACTTTGGATATCTTGGGGTTCAGCAGAGTTATTTAAGGATTACTCATTTATCTTGGTATCAGCACCTTATGTATTGAGTAATTTTCAGAATGCCTGTAGGGCTAACAGAACCTCATCAATTACAGATTTGGGATTATTGCCTAATGCTGCTACACAAAAGCTAACATTCAAAAGGGTTACTAAACATAACCTAACTACTGCAGATATACAAAGGGTTCATGGTAATGTTTCTCAACCTATGCCAGAAGAACCAATAGCTACTCAAAGTAAACCTAAATATCCAGATAAAGTGGAGGTGTAAGATATGAAAGAGTCTACAAGAAATCCCTATACTAATTCAGTAAGGATTAAATATCTAGATGGTACCAGTACATTAGAAAGGATTCCCAGTACTTTCAGTCTTACAGGGAAAGAAAAAGTTCATACATTATTGGAAGGTGAAACTTTACAAAGTGTAGCATTCAGATATTATGGCGATTCTGGGTTATGGGCTGACATTGCTGATGCAAATAATATCATTGACCCTTTTACAGAAGTGTATAGGGGTAAACAATTAATCATACCGAACTCATGAGTAACGAAAAGTCAATGTTACCCAAGGGGTTCGGTATGCCTTTTGTTAAGGTAACAGATTCACAGAATAAACCAATCATAGACCCTTTATCAGGATTACCTATAGGTACTTTTGTTACTGGGTTTGAATATACATACCGAGAAGAACAAGATGATGAATGTTTTATCACTATCCCTACAGAAAATCCCAACCTAATAGATATACCCCAATTCAGAGAACAGCAATATCTGGGAGTACAATGGGGAATCGTTTACCCGGATAAATCCTATGCTCCAAGTGCTCCAAGAAAAGTAATGGTAAGGGATACCAACATAAGATTCTCAGCTCAAGGTATTATCATTACTTTAAAATGTACAGATGGATTTTCAATCCTTAAATCCCAGCAGCTCAAAAAGAATGCTGATGATAATTTTCTCAAATGGATTGAAGATGAGCTAAAGGGAAAGGTTCAATTTAAATCCTATATCTATGATGTTAAGGAATCTAAGGAACTTGCTCCTGGATATGTTTATACTGGTTACTCTTCTATAACTGGGTTAACCATTCCAACAACAGATCATGGATGGTTCTATGGGATGAAGGAAGTTGGGAATGATAAACTTATAAAACGAAGAACATTCGTTCAAGTAGGTAGGACTCCATATACTGCATTAAAGGATGCGGCAAAGTATATCCCAAATGGTCCATATCATGTAGATGGAAGAGATGATACAGTATCAATCCATCCTACTAATTTCAATCAAGCTCCAGTAGCTTCATTTACATGGCATGAAGAAACAGGAGAAATTGTATCATTTAATGTAACCACTCAAAAAAAGCTTAAGGCTTTAGATGTTGCCAAGAAATCTCAAATTGATGGTGAAACAAAATCCTTAGATTCTGGAGTAACCCAAACAGATGGCTCTTTGCCGGATAATTCAGTAGATGGTATCACTGGAGAAACCATTCCCTCCAATGCTCCTAATACTTACGATTCTCGAGTAGATGGTATCACGGGAGCTGCAACTAGACCCAGCACAGATAAATATAAAGATGAAGAAGCAACTAAGAAACTCTTAGAGAAAGACCCTAATTACCTTAGGAAATATGCTCCTGAGTATCTTGAGAAAGTTGTAAACGAATACAAAGCTGCAGGGAATGATCCTATGAAATTAGCTGCTATCTCACTGGATAATTATACAGTAAAGGTAAAGGTTAAGGTAAAGGAAACAGTAAACCCAGAAGACTTTGGTTCAAAAGATTATCAAAGTTCTTCAGCGGGTTATGATAGAACTACTGGATGGCAATCATTGGAAAGGGATAAAACCATTCAGATAGTTCCAAAAAGTGATGGGTCAAAATATGAATATTGGGATAACCCAGAAGTAGTTAGAGAAAAGGAAATCGAATTAAATCTCTCTGCTAAGGACCTTTTAGGATATGCAGGGGATGCGGATTCTTCCAAGATACTCGCATTCAATCAAGTAAACGATGCTTTACAAAAACAGGTTGAAGCTACAATGGTTACAATTGGGCAGCCAACTCTAATGAGCTCTCAAATGCTCTCTATTCAGAATGTTTCTCAAAAGTATTCTGGAGATTGGTACATTAAAGAAGCTTCTCATCGAATAGATGACTCCACTGGGTACCTTACCACATTCGAATTAATCAAGAAAACCATTTCAAATGGTACAGTGGTTCAATCGGATGTAAAGGTAAATACCCAATCTTTAGCAATGAAGGTTCAGAAAATTGCTAATGATCTTACTCCTGCTGAGATTGCTAAAGCTGAACAAGTAAAGGCATTCCAGGAAAAGATTCTAAAGGAAACCGAAGATATGGGAGAAGTTACAGTAATCACTGGTACAGATGAGCAGGGGAGAGAGTATACTGAGATACAAGCAAGTCAAGATGCAGTATCTTTAAATAAAGCTACTCAGACTGCCAATATTAACAAGAATGATCAAATCCTAAAAGATAAAACAAAATGAGCCTGGTATATTTAAGGGAAAATGGTTTAGAAGGAATTGGTCGATTCTATTCTACTTACCGTGGAATAGTAATTAATAATGAGGATCCTTTAAAACTTAATCGATTACAAATCGAAGTCCCAGATATAACTCAAACATTGGTTTGGGCTTATCCCAAAGGACAGCCTGGACCCTTGCAATCAGGAGCTAAGTATTTAACTCCAGAAATTAATGATGTAGTTTTCGTGGAATTCCAATCTGGAGACCCAAATTATCCTCTCTGGTCATACTGTGGATGGGCAAAAACTCAAGTACCACCGGAATTAGAAAAGAAGGAAGTAATCGGAATAGTTACTCCAAATGGTAACAAAATATTTCTAGATGATGAAACAAACACTACGAAAATTTTGTTGAAGGTATCCGAGGATAAATTTCATGAGATTACATTGAGCCCAGATGGTGTAATTATAAAAACTCCTACACCTATTACTCAAGAAACACAATCCACTTGGGACCAGACTGCAAAAGAGGATCATAATATCCGAGGAAAACTTGTGATATTCAATGATGGGGAAGTTGGTACAACGATGACAGATAAACTCCTTCAGAGATTAAACAAGATTGAGGATGATATTAATAACCTTAAACTTGGATTAACCCAAGCAGCTGCAGTAGCTACCCCAATGGATGGTGGTAAAGCCGCATTCCTCTCTTTAGCTGGGTATGCTAATACGCCATTAGTTAAAACAGTAATGGCTGATATTGAACATCAAACAGTAAAACAATGAGCGAAAATATATTGGAAAAGTCAATTGGTTCAGGGCCAACTTTTCCCATCCAACTAACAAGTGGTTCATGGAAACCTAAAAAAGGTTCATTGGAATTAATCGAAGATAACATTATCTCTATCTTGGTTTATCAAATCGGATTTAGATTAAGGCAAGAGATATTTGGTACTCGAAATTATGAATGCTTGGAAGAACCAAACATAAATGCAACTCGGTTATTAGTATATCGATTTACTAAAGAAGCTATCGAAGCTTGGGAACCAAGAGTGAGCCTTTTGGAAACCAAAATACAATTCACTCCTTCAGAAATACAGATTAGGTTAAGATACCAAGTTTTAACCAATCAGATGGTTGGAGAACTTGATTTTTCATATCAAAAATCGGCATAGTTATGGCAATATTAAAGAATCCCTGGTTAGATGTTTTCTCAAGATCTTACCAATCAATCAAGAGCCAATTGGTTCAAAACATGAGAACTAAGTTGCCCGAAGTTACTGATTATTCTGAGGGTAACATTTTTATTATCTTACTTTCCATGTGGTCTTCAGTAGCAGAAGTAATTCATTACTACTTGGATAACATGGCAAGGGAAACTTTCTTTATCTCAGCAAGAAGGTACTCATCCTTAGTTAAACATTCGAAGTTAGTTGATTACCATATTAAAGCAGCAATCCCTGCTTCTACTGATGTATTAATCCAAATCAATAATGGAGACATGGCTAAGGAAGATTATATCATTCCTATTGGTACAACCTTTAATGGTACAAATGGATTAACATATATCTCCACAAAACAGAAAACCTTCTACAAAGATACCTATGGGGTCTATGTCCCAGTAGAACAAAAAACATTGGTACCAGAAAAAGATCTTGGAGTAATCTCAGATCCCAATGCTATCATTTATATCGATGAAACAGATGGGTTCTATGTTGAGGGTTCTGCAGTATTAAAACTTGGTGGAATTCTTTGGACTTTAGTAGAAACATTAGGATATTCTGGACCTAATGATAAACATTATATGGTGGAATTAACCGAGGATCAAAAACCCTACATTGTATTTGGTGATGGAATGTATGGTGAAAAACCAGCAGTTAATTCTCCAATATTGCTCAGTTACTTCATCACAAAAGGTGAAGCTGGTAATGATGCTGAGAATACAATTACTTCAGTAGAGGGAGATCTTGGTATCAAGGACATGACTATCACAAATCCAAATAGAATCACTGGTGGTTCTAATTATGAAAACTTTGATATGCTCAAGGAACATGTTCCTTTAAACATCAGAACACTTGGAGTAGCAATCACCAAACAAGATTACATAGATGTAACTAAACTTGCTCCTGGTGTAGATAAAGCATACATCGATTTTAGGTGTGGTAAATTTGTGGATATCTATATTATCCCAGATGGAGGAGGGGTTGCCTCGGAATCTTTAAGGGATGCAACTTATCGATATGTTTCAAGTAAGAAAATCATCACTACAAATATCCGAGTATTACCTGCTGGTAGTTCCTATGTAGTTTTGAACTTAACAGTAACTGGTATGCCATCATTAAGAAGTAATATTATTTCTGATGATATACTGAGAGCTTTGGTTCAGAATTATGATTACAGTAATTCGGATATTAACAAGGTAATCCGATTATCCGATTTATATGCCCTCATCGATAATTTGAGTACAGTGGATTATCTTACTATCGATAGTATTTATACAATCCCTTACCCCAATAAATCCGAGGACACAGAAACAGATTTAAACCTGAGTAACTTCAAAGTTAAATCCATAGAGGATGAAGTAAATTATACGATATCTTATTTGGAGAAAGATACCTTTACCGTTGCTTCAGAATTTGGAGAAGTTTATTCTACTTTCTTAGGCTCCCCAATTACTATCATCTCAGAAAGTGCTGGAGTAAACTTTACATTCACAATTGGTAATCCTTTATCGGGAGCTTACAAAATTGGGGATACTTGGGAAATGAAAGTAATTCCAAACGGTAAGGATCAAATTATCAATGATTACTCAGTACCAAGAATCATTGCAAGCAATGTACATATTAATGTAATCGAAACATCATGATAAACTTTCATGCTTTAATGGATTTACTCCCCTCTTATTTTAAAGCCTTCGATACATATAAGGATCAAAATGATAAGGGGGTATTAGAAAGGTTCTTGGAATTAATCGGAGAATCTGTTGTTGATGATACTGATAGGAATTCATCGATGTTGCCTAATATAGATAATATCCTTGACATCATCGATGTAGAAACTACCAGAGCGGGATTGCTCGATTATATCTATGATTTTTTAGGGGCTCCTCCACAAGAATATACTACTCCAGTAACAGAAGGAGAATTTTTACATAATCCTCCATTCTATGTATGGTACTTGGAATACAATGTTCAGTTGGAATATTCTACTAAACTGGGATATAAACCAGAGAATGCTCAAAGGGTAGTAAAATACTACTCAGCTATTGACCGAAGGTTGATAAGGTATGCAGTATCCCTATATAAAATCCGAGGAACAGAAAAGTTCTACAGGGTATTACTTACTGCATATTTTAAACTTAAAGGTTACACATTAGAAGAGGAAAACTTATTAACCACTATCGTTGGTAAAGCAAGATATGATACATCATTAACATATGATAGTAATTATCAATACGATGGTGATTCCACAGATTGTAAAGCTTGCTCAAGTTACATCATTGATTTAACCTCAGTAGCCTCAACTCTTAAACCCGAAGAACAAGCTCGATTGGAAAGGGTGCTTGCTAAGTATGCTCCAATTAATGTTCAATTAATGGTTGCTTATGCTTTCTGTAACATTATCGTAAGCACACAGGGTCCATCCATCGAAGAGGGCATGGTGGTTGTTACTGGTAATACAGATAAAGCAGTAAGAGGATATGATCATACGGTTAGTATTTATTACGAATCCAATATCATATTCTTGGGCTGGTATGATAACCAAGGAACACTACTCTCTACAAGTTTTTCTTATACATTTAAAGTAACAGAACCTACTCAAATCATTGCAAAATATGAAAGAGATGACTTATGATATTATTACAACAAATTCAGGATATTGATAAACTAACCAAGGTATCTTTAGAACTTGCCGAAGCAGCATCTAACTATGGGGCACTAAAGATCATCTTTGGTGTCTTCATGGCGATGATGTTATTAATCGTATTGGTATTCGTATCCCAGTCAGTATTTTTAATCAAAAGGGTTCAAGGGATTTCCGATGTATCCGATAAAATTGATGATTATTTCGAAGGATTATCAGAATCCGATATTGGTAAGGAAGAAGCTAATTCGATGATTAGGGAAGTTCTAAATCACAATTCAGTACTTATTAAGTATTATATAATCCGAGTAAGATCCGAGAACCATATTTCTGATAAAGAAAACACAGAATTAAAAATTCAAAGGATCCTTAAAAATATCTATTCAGGAACTTCCACATTTTTAAATAAATTTCGATATAAGTCCAAACCTCTGGGAGTACACTTAGATGTAGAAACGGATACTGAAAATTTATTTAATCTGATGTTGGAACAAATCTACATACCAAAAGAACATTTTCAATTGTCTCAAATGGACCAATCCATCGAATTATTCATGCAAGGTTTGAAACTGAATTATGTAACTAAAATAGAAAACTCATGAACACTAAATCATTATGTATTATCTTAGACCCAGCACATGGAAATGATGTAAAGGGTAAATGCTCTCCAGATGGTACTCACAAAGAATATCTTTGGAGTAGAGAAATTTGTAAAAAGCTAGCAAGTAAGCTAGACACCCTCGGATATGAGGTACATTTTACTACCCAGGGTTTAAAGGAGCCCGGACTATCCAAACGAAAGTTGGAAGCTAACAGTATCCCAACTTCAAATGTAAAATTGCTTATCTCATTACATAATAATGCAGCTGGAGATGGTAGTAATTGGTACACTGCCTCTGGAGTAGAGATTTATACCTCTCCGGGAAAAACTCAATCCGATATCTTTTCATCCATGATGTATGGACAATTAAAAAAGGATTTCCCTAAACTCAAATTCCGATATGGGTCTTCCGATATGCAGGATTGTGATAAGGATGCTAACTTCACAGTATTAATGGGAAATTATTATGCCATGCTTATCGAATGGTTATTCCAAGATAACAGAGAAGAGGTAAATATGCTAAAGGATGAAAAGATAAATAATGCCTTCTGTGAATCCCTGATAAAAGGAATCGAAGATATAAACCAATATGTATATGAACGCTTAAAAAAGTAAACCTATGGGACAGATTCGGTATCATGATTACTTATCCGAGATCAGGTCTAAGAAAGCTAGTGAAGCTGTTGCTATTCCAATTGGAATTGGACCATTATTTGGATATAATGTAATCTTTTATGATGGAACTACTCTGTTGATTTCAGCAGACGATACAAAGAATTTCCGTCATAACTTAACAAACGAAAGAAATGTGTTGGTTAATCCCAAATCTGCATGTATCACACCAGATGGGATTTTAACCTTAGAATCCTCAGAATTGGAGGTACCTCTAAGCTTAGGTAAATTTACTGGAGTAAAAGAGGTAGCTTTAATCGCAACTCATCTCTTCTCCAAACAAGAAGGTGGTACAATTACATCTTACAGAGTTTATGTAAACCCAGATCAGCAAGATGCTTGGACATCTAAATTAAAACAATCAAGCTCCACAATGGAAACTTGGCTATCCTTATTAAGCGGTACTCTTAGAAGGAACCAAGAGGTAGTACTTGCAATATTCTCTGTAGAAGTTGTTGGAGAAGATTACCTTATCAAGGATATTATGAATCCTTATAATTATATGTGGGGAGAAACAGATTATGTACCCTTATCAAGGTATGAAGCTGATATGGCTAACCTAAATCTGTTAATCCCTAAATATGATTCAAGGTCAATTGGACTTTCAAACTTCACTCAAAAAGTAAGTAAGAGAAAATATACTAATGGAACACTTACTCAATTTAGTAAGTCCAATATTGTTACTATCGAAGACCCTGGCCTTACATTGAGTACTCTTGGGGATGCAATTAACTTGATTGCGGGTATCCATTTGGATTTCTCTTCTCTTCAAATGAGTTTAGAAGATCAATTAGTTGCCGAGCTCTCTGCAACCATGGATTATATAATGCCTACTCCACTCGATGTTAAATTCCAAACTCCAGTAGCTTTTAACTGGTTAAGGAACAACTCACAAAATGAAGACACTGGAGAAAAAATTCAACAAACCAATTACAGTGTATATGGGCTGTTGAATATGTATGAAAGTAATTTCCAATTAGTACTTCAGTTCTACCCAGTTGGAGATCAAGATACCAATCCAAATCTTATTGCTTCGGATGTACATTGTAAGGCAGATTTTACAATGGATATCTCAAGAATGATATCTTTGGTTGATATGTATGATCTGAACATTGAAGTTGTTTCTGCGGCAGGTACTACTGGTTCAGGTGAAGTAGTTGGAGCAGGTAGATATAAACGGGGATCTCTTGTAACCATAGCTGCTTCTCCCGCCCAGGGTTCTGGATTTGTGGGATGGTATGAGGGTGATGCTTTGATCTCCAATGAACAAGTTTATCGAATAGAAGTTAAAAAGAACACAAACTTAAAGGCAATCTTTAATGGTTCTTCTACAAAGGTAAAAGTTAGTGTTACAGTTAATCCCGCGGGTAAGGCTACGATTGGTGGAGAAGGAATGTACTCTATTAATACTCAAGCTACACTTCAGTGTGTACCAGTAACTGGGTATGGATTCGATTATTGGGAAATCGATGGAGTAAGATACACAATTAATCCTTTAACATTTGGGGTAACTAAAACTACGAATGTTACTTGTAAATTGGTACCACCAAAACGAGATCTAACATTATTGGGTTCTCCAAGTGGTATCTTCCAATTATCAGGTGCAGGAGCTTATTCTGTAAATGACCCAGTAACAGTAAAGGCAAACCTTCTTTCTCAGGATTATGAATTTGCTGGATGGTATAGAGATTCTGTTATACCTTCTAATCTGATATCCACAAATGCTACTTATTCATTTAATATGCCCGATCAGGATTTGGTTCTGTACGCTTCAGCTAACGAAAAGATTGTAGAAAATTATTTCGAAATCAGAGTAAGCTCGGGTGATGGTGGTACAACATCTCCTGCTGGTGTAAATTCATATAAGGAGGGTACTACAATTAGCATTACTGCTCAACCTGCTAGTGGATATTCATTCTTAGAATGGAGAGCTGGAGGATCTAGTGGTATTAAGTTGGATTATCCTGCAAGCTTCCAGCATACGGTTACTGGAGATTATTATTTCTATGCTCTGTTCATGAAAGATGAAGAACCAGAACCAGAACAGGTATTGATTAAAACCAATTCTGATAGAGGTGGTTTAACTGAACCAGAGTTTCAATATTATGCTAAGGGTTCAAGGGTAACCATTACCGCTACTCCGTGGTCGGGTTATGATTTCGTTGAATGGAGACTTGGTGGTAGGGATGGACAAGTAGTATCTAACTCTGCTAGTTATACATTCACTGCTAATTCCGATATTACTTATTGGGCTATATTCCAGGAGAAACCAGAAGAGACATATCCAGTACATATTAAAGTAAGTACCGATGGAAAATGTCAATATGTTCTTTCACATAGTACTACTTCTGGTGGAAGTCAAGTTCCAGATACCGGAGTAATTTCTGCTACTACAACTAAGGATTGGGATTTGCCTAAGGGTGCCGTAATCCAGGTAGTAGGCCAAGATGGTAGCTCTAAATTCAATATATGGGAATATACGGTTAATGGAGAGTACACTGGTACTACAGATTATCAAGTTCAATTTGTGGTTTCTGGAGCTCTTGATATCGATATTAAAGCGGTTAGTAAAGAAGATCCAGAACCTCCACAACAGACCGTGAAAGTTTCACTGAATCTCACAAAAAATAATGCTCCTTCAATTGGAGATATTAATATCTATAGAAATGATAGTATTATGGGAACTCATAAACTTTCAAGTTTACCATTATCATTCTCAGCTCAAACTTTTGTTGTGGGAGATAAACTTCATATTAATTTGCCCGGTGTAGTAGTAACTCAAATTAGAACTGCACATCAAGTAAACGATGATTACCGAGATTATACAGATTCTGGTAATACTTCTCGGGATATAACCATAGAAGAGGGTTCAACCATTATAAGTTGGGCAATAGAAGGTAAAGGTTAATTCTTCTGTTCTTAGGTTTTTTATATGTTGGTGGGAGAGGGTACCTTGTGAAAGGCCTTCTCCTTACTATTTTTTAATGTAAATCCTATGTTAAACTAAAATTTCATAACAAAATGTTACTCAAGAAGTTAATCATTATGTTGAACATGCTTTTAATGTTCACAGTGGGAATCGCTGCTCAAACTGCAATGGGTTTAAGTGAAGGAGTTGTTGAACCTGGGCTTGTAACGGACTTTGCATCTTTTACAGGGATCATGACTTTAATCTCATTGGTAGTAACCCAGCTATCAAAATTAATCCCATCCATCGAAGAAAGGAAATGGGCTAAACCATTAGTTTCAATTGTAGTGGGAATTTTATCATGCTTATTCGGATGGATACTACAAATTTCTCCAGTATTAGAGGGATTAATCTGGTATATGGTAATTCTATATGGAGTATTTGCTGGGCTTTCTGCTTGCGGATTGTATAGTATACTTAAACCATTAATCGAATTAATCTTCCCTCCCAAACAGGAATGAGTCATAATAATATAATAAGATAACACATTTAACCCAGACTCTATCAATTAGGGCCTGGGTTTTTTGTTGTAGGTTATCCCCATGTTTCTTTCATATCTTCGATAGCTTCATGAATTTCCTTGTTAAGCGTAGAGATATATTTAATATAAAGCTTAGTCTTAGGCAATTCGAAAAAATCTAATAAAGAGCTAGTTGTAAGCCTGGGTTTAGATTCTTCACTGTAAAAGAAAGGAGGAGGACTCATCTGTAATTGAAATAACAGGTAAGCATCGGCAGAAAGGTTAGCTCTCATAAATTCATGAATTTCGGATATTCTTTCTTGTTTAACCCTTTCATCTTCTGATAAGTCCGATAAATCCTCTTTTGCTCCTTCAAAGCAATCTTCGAAAGAAGCAATAGCAACATTAAAATCCAAAGATTGTTTGGAATAAGCATTGATTAATAATCGAGTCTTATATAATTGAAGGGAGCTAATGATGGTAGCCTTAAATTTTTCTGGGTTCTCAGTACTCAGATTATAATACTTCCGAAATACATAAAGTAACTTGTCATAAAAATATGAGATTATTATATCCCTTGAAACATTGAATCTTCTTGGGTCAATGTTTTTAGCTAACTTCCGAATTAAAGGTGTCATGCTTTTATAATAAAAATTGAAGAGTTCGACATCGTAATCTTCGGGTAATTCTTTCAGCCTATTGATTTCACCTTCTGCAATCATAATTCCGTTGTTTTAAATAAATGTTTATGCAAATATATAAATAATATTCTTTTATTATGAGCTCAGGGTAATAAAATTTAACCCTAATCAGGGAAGTAACTGATATATAAGGAGTTATAATTAGGATAACCTAAGGAACAATTTACTACTATCAATTTTCAAAACAAACATATAGATAACATGGCAAAGAAAGATAAGAACAAATTTGCTTTCGGAACAGACTTTCAGCAAGAGATATTACATTATATCATAAAAGATAAAAATGGTATCCTTGCATTAAACCAGGTCAAAGATTCCTATTTTACTCTCATCAATCATCAAGTTATTGCAAAAGCATTAGCTAAGCTCTCCAAAAAGAATAAACGAATCCCTAAAAATGCTTCAGTACTTAATCAGGAGATACAGGATTTACTTTCTGTGAAAGGGATTGCAGATTTAGTTACTAAGGATGATTTGGTTGAGATTAAACATACAGTAGAAAAACTTTATTCAGAGCCTTTATTGGATGGAGGGGATATCCGAGAAAAGGTTTTGAAATTTTCTGTGTTTGTTCAAATGAAGGATTTGAATGATAATTTCGATTTATCGGATTTTAATCAATATGATGAATATTCTAAGCGTATTGCTAAACTTCTTTTAAGGACAAAGGAAAGAAAAGATCAACCATTATACTTGGTTAAAGATGTGGTAGAACGTCAATTTGTGAGACAATCTGATCCTATGGTATTACCTACCCCATTTAGGCAATTGAATCACTTAGCAAATGGGGGAGGGTTCCCAAAAGGTTCAATCATTGTTGCATTGGATAAATCGAAAGCAACCAAAACTTTCACATTGGTTAATGTTGCGAGAAGTTATTTAAAAATGCAAAAGGTTGTTCTTTATATAGATATGGAAAATGGAGCCAGTGAAATTATGACTCGTATGGAACAATCAACATTGAACAGAAGTAAAAATGATTTGTTGTCTGGTGATGTGGATAAACTGGAGCAAAAACATTTAAGAAAATATCGAAGACTGGGTTCAGAATTCATCGTAAAAAAATTACCCGCAAATGTTGGGACAGTTTCTGATATTGCTTCAACAATCGATGAAATATACAATGATACAGGGATGAAGGTTAATGTATTGGTAATCGACTTCATGGGGAAGATGGGATCATTAGGAAAACATGAAGATGATTTTAATCGTATATCCAATGTATACATAGAGGTTGGTAACCTTGTAATGGAAAAAGATATTGATATCGTATGGACTGCTCAACATGTTACTCGTCAAGGAGAAGTAAGAAGAGAAACAAGGTATGAAGAATCCGATATAGCAAAATGTATGGACATCTCTCGTACTGCTTCATTTGTTTTTGGGTTAAACTCTACTCAAGAAGAAAGAGAACATGGAGTTCAAAGATGGGAAACAGTAGTTGCAAGGGATGCTCCTTCTTGGGGAAGATGTTTATTTAACATTGACCTGGAAAAACAGAGATTCCAGGAATTCACAGTTGCTCAGAGAAAAGCATACGATGAAAAGGTTGCTCCCAATTTAGACAAGCAACTAAAATCTTCAAACTCATTCAAGAAAAGGGATAAGCCAATAGCTGACCCAGAAAAAATGAAAAAAGCAAAAGATATATAATATATAATATGTATATTTGCATAAACATTTATTTAAAACTTAAAATTTAAAACTATGGTAACAACTTGTTCAATTTGCGGTACTACAGAAGCAGTAGATCCTGGGGAATTCAATAAATGCCTTTTACGAGATATCATGGAAGAAAGGAAATGTTGCTTTCATTGTGCTTTTTGGATTAATCATCTGGGTTTATACAAAAATGACCCAAACTGGTTAGTTATTAATGGAGCTTCTTGGATGGTACATCCTTACGTACCCGCTTCTGAGAGAGGACATAATTTCATTGGATGTGGAGGAAGAGAAATGAAAGCTATCACAGAAGACGGTAGAGAATTTTTCTCCAACAATTGGTGGCATCAAGGAGATATTCCGGAGAGGTTTTTAAAACTCATCGATAAATCTCACTTTGCTAAATGGGTTAGGTAATCATGTATAATAAAAATTTCAGGTCATTATTGGGTGCTTACTTCTTAGCTCATGGATTCGAAGATTATAGAAGGGGTTGGTTAAAGGGTCCATACTTTAGCTGCCCCTTCTGTGGTAGAGAGGGTAAGCTTGGAGTAAATCCCTCAACAGATTTTTATCATTGTTTTCGATGTAACTCCAAGGGAAATCTCCTCGATTTAGTTTTAATTCTAGAGCGATTAGAAACCTTTAATGAAGGATTAAAAGTATTAGAGCAGTATAAGGATTCTGGATATCGAATAAAGGAAGAAAGGGTAGAGCTAAAGCAATTAGCCCCTATGATTCTCCCAGAAGGTTTCAGATTACTTAATCAAGGAACTTCCCAAATAGCTAAGTCAGCAAGAGCTTATATAAAGGGTAGAGGATTTGATCCCAACCGATTATCCAAATTAGGTTGGGGATACTCCACAGATGAAAAACATTTCGGATATCTGATTATCCCATATTATAAGGATCACAAGATTATATATTATAATGCAAGGAATTTTCTTTCAACTGGACCAAGATATTTAAATCCAGATATCGAAGAATCCTCTTTAGGTAAATCACAAATCCTATATAATGAAGAGGCTCTTTATATGTATAAATCTGTTTATCTTTGTGAAGGAGTTTTTAATGCTATCACGCTTTCTCAAAATAGGGGAATCTGTACTGCGGGTAAATTTGTTTCATCCTACCAAGAAAACAAAATTATCAAATCTCCAGTAGAAAGGATTATCCTATGCTTAGATGGAGATGCAATAGAACAAGCAATTCAATTAGCACTTAAATTATGCTTATACAAACAAGTCAAGCTAGTTATTTTCCCAAAAGATAAGGATGCTAATGATCTGGGATTAAGGAAATCTTTGCATCTAATATATAATACAAAATATATGAATTACCAAGAATTAATTCAACTAAAACATGAACTCACATAAAATGAATAAAGGTATGGAAATATTACAGAATCTTTGGAGATGTTTAAAGTCCGACCCTGATACATTATCAGATGAAGATTATTTTACTTATTATGCTCCTGTTGCATGTTTAGGTATGATTGGATTTATATCGTTTACCATAATATTGCTTATGTTCTAATGAGAGATCCAAGTATACACATAAAAGAATCTGACTTAATCGAGCTTCTCAAGGATTATATCCCTAAAGGTAAAGTCCTTGAGATTACAAAAAAAGCTAAGAAGTATGCTTGCATCAAAAGGTCAATGGTTGCTACCAATCAAAAACAAAGGAAGGTAGTAAATACATTATTATCTTCGGATAAAGAGGATGCAAGCTTAGTTGCTCAGATTATTCAAATGTTACGAATAAAACAGGGTCATACTGGAGTACGAAAGATTAAAGAAAATGGAAGAGAATGGCCTCAGATAAAGGAATTAACGAATGCTTGCAATAGCTTCTGTGAAGTAAATAACCTGGATAAAAAAGAAGGTTATGTAAAATACTTAGAGATTGCGTTCAAACATATCAAATCCTTTTATGGGTATCTCTCGAAACTTATTAATCTCTATGATAAGGTAATCGAAGAGTATAGGGTTACTCAAGAATTATCGAATATAGATACCAATGATGCTATTGAGATGCACTCTGCATATGTTTCAATGATTGCTAGTAAAACGGGATTACAAGAAACATATTTGGATGATCCAGTTAAACTTAATTACTTTGCAAAAGCTGCAACAGAAGCAAAAAATTTAGGTTGTGATTATGATACCTGGATAGAAGCTCAATTTGATGCTCTATCATTTTGTAATGGGATTCCCTTACCAGAACAACTGTTTGGGATGAAAGCTAAGGAAAGGTTAATGAAATACCTATATAAATATAACATATCATTGGATAATAATCCCAACTCTCAACCTAAGAATTCAGATTGGGATCAAATATTAAACTCATGAACACAGTTAAAATTACATTGACAGGAAATAAGGGAGCTCTATCTGGGCCCCCTGTTTTGTTGAAAAAGGTCTATGATAGGCTTCGGATCAAACACCCTAATGCTTGGTATTTAATGCAAAGAACCCGAGGTAAATGGGACGGGTATGTAAAATACCTCTCGGATTATGGGGACTTCCAAATAGGATTATTAAATCACATCTGTAAGCAATTAAAGGAATTAGATTCATCAGTAAGAATTATAATTCAAGATAACAGGTTAAAGTTACCAATTAAACCAAAGATGGTAACTAGATTAGGCAATTATCAATTAAGAGATATACAAAAAGATGTAATCAAAAGCTTTATTAATAATTCTGTTGAGGGCCATCCTTTTTATATAGGTGTAATCAATGCAGCAACTAATTCGGGAAAAACCCTGGTAATGGCTGCTATACATGAGTGTTTTCAAAGGAAGTTGAGAACTTTAGTGATTATTAATAATTCCCAAATCTTTGCTCAAGCCAAAAAAGAATACAGGGAATATTTGCCTGGTGAAGATATTCAATTTATTCAAGGCAAAAATCTGAAATTTGGAAATTTCAATGTTGGGATGGTTCAAACAATGTCTCAGAAAATTAAAGAGATTCGAAATGAATTATCCAAGATTGATATTGTTTTGGTTGATGAAGCTGATGTTGCTGATAATAAACAATTCAAAACTGTGTTAAGTTATCTTTATAATGTTCGAATAAGGTTAGGACTATCTGGGAGTATTTATATGTCCAAATTAAAAAAGGACCTTATTCATAATATGAACCTTCGAAGTTTCTTTGGTGATGAGATTCATATTATTACCAAACAAGATATGGTAAAGAAAGGATATTCTACACCGGTGATAATTAAGATCACAGAGGGAAACTCACATAATCCTCATTTAGTAGCGGATGGATGGCTCGATACATTTAAAAAGGCAGTTATAGAAGATCCAGTAGCAAAAAAGAAATCAGCTGAAAGAGTTTTATATAATATTAAATATAATCGACTACCAGCAATTGTTGTTACTCGATTTATTGAACATGCTGAAAGTTTATATAAATATTATACTAATCACCCAGAACTCAAGGATTATAATATAAGGGTAATCGATCACACATCAAAAAACCGAGAATCCATAATTAATCAATTCGCTCAAGGAAAAATCGATGTATTAATCACCACCTATATTATAAAGCGAGGTATAAATTTACCTTTAGCTGTTTATTTACAGAATGCAGCTGGCTCAGATTCAGAGGAAGATATTTCCCAAATCTGTGGTCGTATGGAAAGAACATTTAAAGGTAAAAAGAAATCCTATCTCGATGATATGTATTATTATGGGCAATATTTAGAACGGCATAGTAAACATCGTATCAATTATTATATAAGGACTGGTATGAAAGTTATTAACCTTAAAAAGAAACGAAATGGAAAGCTATGATTGGGATTGGGAGGATGATGAAGATATCCCAGATTATGAAGAGGATGATTCTTTTGAGATACCTTAATTTTTCTGAGAAAACTAAAACTAAGCAAAAAAGCTAAGCTTTAAATAAGTTTAGGTTTTTAGGTTAGTTTTGGGGGGAAGGAAAAGAAGATATAGATAAAGAATATCAGAATAGAAAGGATAGAAATTCTCAATATAAAGAAAATAGGATGTCAAATATCAAGGATTAAGGATATAAGGATATCCTATTATCATTTATAAAGGAAATTACATAATGTAATAAAGCATTAAATAAATATGATACAAACATTAACACTTTCAAGTAGGAATACTGGAGATTATTTTTTATCTTCAGATGGTCTCCAATTATATCATAGAAATAGGGACCTAATTAATTTAAATCTGTATGATGATTGCTTTGGGTGTGTATGTTATATTCCTTCAAATCAGCAATCATGTTTTAAACGTGAAAAACTCCCTGATGTAGAATGTTTAGCTCAATCTAATTTTCAAAGGGTTGATGTATATTATTCGTTTATGATTTTATATGAAAACTTAGAATCTGTTGGGTTGAAGATGTATACCAGTTTGAATGAGATACAAAATATGCTTTCAGAGGATATTCAAAGTCTATTTATATCTGCGTACAATACATTGCTCACTAAAGATATACTTAGAATTCTTAAAAAGCCTTTAAATAAGGGATATGAATTAGAGTTATCAGTAAGAAATGATGAATTAATGATTAAATATACATGGAAACAGAATTAGAGAAACTTGAAAAACAGAGAAAAGACCTTTTCAACGAACTGGATTTGTTAAGGGAATTTGAAACAGAATCAATGATTGATTATAATGAGCCCATTGATTGTAAAGCTGATCAGGAACTTAGTTTGGTTCCTCGAGGTGCTTGCAAATATTGCACCTTACATTGTGATCAATGCTCTTTGAGATGTAACAGATTCCTTCAATATTATGATAGAAATAAGCTTATCTTCTCTAATAATCTGTTCAAGGTTAATCACAAGTATGAACAGAAGATTAAGGAACAGGTTATTTCTATAGATAAGGAAATCAAAATAATCGAATATAACAATGGCAAAGAAGAATAAATTACCGGATATTAAAGGAGCTCAGGTTTTAGTTCCCACCAATGTATCAGAGATTATTGGTACAAGAGATGATTGCTTTGGCAAAGAATATGATCTCTCTACATCAGAATGTAAAAGATGCGGAGACTCTGAGTTATGTGCAGTATGCTTTGCTCAGTTTATGAATAAGACTCGCAAACAGGTAGAAGAAGAAAATACTTTCAAGGATATGGAAAGTATGGTTGATCCTAAACTTGTTGCTAAATATATGCGGAGATTAAAAAGAAAAGGGTCAGAGAAAAAAGAAGTAATCCATGCTGCAATGGAAAAGTTTAATCTAGATAAGAAGACTACAAGAACCATTTATAAATCATTAAAGAAGTAACCATGGATAGTAGAAACATTAAAGAACCTACTCCTCAAATAGAGGATGGAAAACATTTGGAGAAAATCTATGATCTCCAAAAAGAATTATTGGATTCTTACATTAAGATCGAAGGATTGCCTTCATATCCCATAGATGTAAATTCCAAAAAGAGCCAGATCATTCTAAAGGATTTTACTGGTAGGGTAATCGAAGAACTTGGAGAAGGATATGAATCTATGCTCAAGGTTTTCAATAAGAGATTAGATTACATAAAGGATATGGATAACAAAGAAACATTCCTTTATATTAAAGCTGAAGCACAAAACCTAAATGAAGAACTAGCTGATGCTTTACACTTCTTCATGGAATTGCTTATCTACACAAATATTCATCCAGAAGATATTTATCAATACTGTAAAACAACAGCCAAGAATTTAGGGATTCCCTTATATGATTGCTGTTGCTTAAGACAGGTACTCAACTTTTCCAGAAACATGGTAATGGGATCAGAGATTGACCTACCCAATAAATCCCTTATCAAAATTGCCCATGAAGAAGATGAATGTATCCCAGTGGGATGGGAAACTAGCGAGGATTTTGTTAGAAGATGTGCAATCCAATTATGGGATGTGACATATTCTTTATCTATTGCAAGGAATTGCCTTAAAAACAAACCATGGAAACAATCCGGAGAATTAACCGATGAAAATCTGTATCAGAATTTACTTTGTGAATCATTCGTAAAATTATGCGGATTTTACGCATTAATGGGTTATACGGATAAAACCCTATTCGCAGTATACTTCAAGAAAAATATGGTTAATAAATTTCGTATAGCAAGTCGTTATTGATATGGATACAATCAATAAGCAATTAAAAGTAAGGCAAGTATTTTATCCTACCTCCCAAGCAGCTTGGGAGGGTATCAATGAAATATTTATTAAAGGGGATCCAATTCTTTTTACTGAAGGTGAAGGAGGAAGGATCTCCTCCTCTGCAATTTATGCCTATAATGTTGTTGTTAATATTAGGAAAGCTTGGATGGACCCAGAATTTGATTTTGGTAAGCTTTTCAATTATCAACAAACCAAATGGAACCTTCTTTTGAATAATTATGTAAACTTTAATCAGTTGGACCTAATGAGATCTCAAGTTAGGTCTACTGAATTAAAGAGAAGCCATTACAATTATTCATTCGACTTTGATAATACACATTCTAATGGGAAAGGTTGTTTAATAGCAGCCTCTTTTTGTAGAAGAGATGATTTGGATATTCCAATTATAATTGCAAACTTAAGGTCTTCGGAGATTACAAAGAGATTGGCATTTGATCTGTTATTATTGCAGAGATTGGGAGAATATGTATATGGAGAGGACCAAGCATTTATGATTCAATTAAACTGTAATCAGATGTATGCTGCCTTAGAAACCTTAATAATGTATGATACTCATAAATCGATAAAGAAAGTCACCAAGGGACTCGATTCTGTTTGGATTCAAAAGGTTCTTAAGATGTTGAAGTTCTTTAAAACTTGTGATGAAAAGGATGTAAAATATAAAGTATATCGAAGAACATTAGCTTGCATACAACCAGGAAAAGTTCCCGGAAAGAAAGAGATAACCCTTTGTGCTAAGGATTTGCTATTAGGATATGATGATATTCCATACCCGGAATCCTGTATTTCATATACAGCTCGTCAGACATTTAAAAAGAAATATTTAAAACAAAAGGAAGATAAGAAATGAGAATCTACACTTCAAGTTATGAGTTGATGTCCGAAACAATGAGAAATGTTATAGAAATGGGTTCTATAGTTAGACCCAAATCTTATCAGAACAAAAACATTGAAGGACAAGAAGATTACATTACAAAAGAAGTAATCTGTCATCAGTACTGTTTAACTTCTTTGGGAGACCCAAAATGGTTATTCTTAGCTGATAAAAGGAGTAAACAATGGGTAGAAGAAGAATTCAAGGAAAGAATCCATGATCCTTTGGATAGCCCAGATAAATTCTCTCATATTAACCCAGGATCAGCATTCCTTATCAGAGAAGATGTTTGGAGACCCTTTTTAGTAAATGGGAAATTTGATTATACCTACAATGAAAGATTAAGATTTGGATGGACTGATTCTAAAGGAATTAATCACCAAGATCGAATCTGGGATGCTCTAAAAGCAGTAAGGGATGAGTTAATTAGAAACCCAGATACTCGCCAGGCAGTAATCCCAATCTTTCATCCCACCGATGTAAAATATATTGGGGGAGAAAGAAGAGTACCTTGCTCAATGTATTATGACTTCTTAATCCGAGAAATAAAAGGTAAAAAGAGATTACACATCTGTTATCACCAAAGGTCATCCGATTTGGTAACTCATTTTGGTAATGATGTATACCTTGCATGGAAACTTATGGAGTACATGGCTGAGCAAACAGGGAATGAACCAGGATATTTATATCACACTATCGATTCCCTCCATTCATATAAAAAGGACTGGGTATTACTCAAACAATGTTTGGATGACATCACAGAATGACTGAATAATTGGGAAAAAGAATGGATTAAAACTTTAGCCTCTATCATGATTTGGTAGAGGCTTCTTAATTTATATAAGAATATGGGCAAACCAAAAACAAAATATCACATCTTGGAGAACGAGCAACAATTAGATATGTTAATTGATGCTTGTAAGAAAACTGGATATGCTTCGGTAGACTTTGAGACTACTGGTAATCGAATATATAATAATGATTTTTATCCTACGATTTTAGGTGTATGCTTCGAACCAGGTAGGGCAGGAGTAATTCCTTTAGGTCATTTCGATTCGAAATTTAAAAAATCTTGGAAAACAAAGCTTCAGAAATTTGGAGAAGAAGTTATTGCTAACGAAAATATTGTTAAGGTTGCATGGAATGCTAAATTTGATATGCAAGTATTTCACAAATATGGTATCTTTCATAAAGGTAGGTTATTTGATGGGATGCTTGCTAAATATGTTTTGGATGAGGCTAAGCCAAATGATCTAAAGTCCATGGTTAGAAGGTTCCTTCCTAAATTTGGAGATTACGAAGAAGATTACGAGGGATGTAATCTACCCTGGGATCAAAAACCTTTATTAGGATTATCCCAGTACTGTGCTATAGATACTGATATGTGTTTAAGATTATTCCTATTCTTCGAAAAGAAAATGATAGATAAGAAATTCTATCGCCTATTCAGAAATCTTATTATGCCAGCTTCTAACCTATTAACCAAGGTAGAGACAAGAGGACAAAGACTTGATAAAGAATGGCATGGGAAATTAATGGAGGAATATCCAAGAAGGATACTAGAAGCAGAAACCAAGGTAAGAGCCCTTAAAAAGGTAAAGAGATTTGAGAAATCCCTCATCCAACAGAGATTGGATAAAGCAATATCGAAGATAGAAGAAGAGATCAGAGAATCTAAGAAAGTAATAAAAACATCAGATGATTCTCGAAAAATTGCTTCTGCTGAAAGGTCAATTAAAAATAGAGAAGAAAAGATTGCCAGATTAATGGCTGGAGAATTTAATACTAAATCCGAAAAAGCCATAATAGAACCCATAAATTTTGGGTCAGCTTCACAAATGACACAACTCCTTTTCACTGATCCAAAAGGATTCAAATTTCCAGTAGTAAAATATACACAAAAAGATAAAAGGGATACCGATAACCCTTCTTCATCAGAAGCAGTATTATTGGAATTACAAAAAACAGATAAAACTGGATTTATTGATACGCTTCTAGAATTAAGGGGACTTAAACAGATTAATAATATGTTTGTAAAGGGATTTGCAAACTTAGTTCAAGATGATGGCAGATTGCATCCAAAATTTAATATTCATGGTACTCGTACAGGGAGATTATCATCAGCAGACCCCAACAGTCAGCAGCTCCCCAGGGTTGCAACGGATCCAACAATTAGACGTTGTTTGGTTGCATCTCCAGGTAGACTCTATCTAATGATGGATTATAGCCAATGTATAGATGGGGATTCTTATATCTTTTGTAATACCGGAATAAAGAAGTTAAAAGAGATTATTCCTGGGAAAGATAAAATTTGTATGATTGACCCCCAGCATAAAAACAAACACAGAGTCCTTAATATAAATGTTCTTGCAAATAAGGGTAAAGCAGAATGCCTAAGGATTACAACAAATACTGGTAGGCAACTGATATTAACAGAGGAACACCCAGTAAAAACCAAACAAGGATTTACATTAGCTAAAGACCTTAAATTAAATGATACATTATATATCGAAAACTTATTCGGTACTAAATCTGTTGGTAGGCTTCTCATAAATTCAGATGAAGCATACATTGCGGGATTATTCTATGGTGATGGTCATTACCCTAAAGAAAAATCTGGTAAAAGAAAACCAACTGATATGTCCATATTCTTTTCAACTGGATTGGACAGAGAGGAATTACAACCTTTACTGGATAATTACTTTGGTTGTGAATTCTATGGGCCAAAAAATACTTCAAGGGGTATTAGAGGTCATAGTGATAAGGTTCTCTCTTTTTATAAGAAATACCCAAAGAAGGATTCTCATGAAATGGAAATCCCAAAGAGGATCCTAAAGTCGGACTTCGAATCCAAGATGAATTTTATTGGAGGTCAAATTGACTCAGATGGTTCTATTGGTAATGGTGGGTTTAGGTATACTTCTGCTTGTGAATCTTATATTCGACAATTACAACTACTCTTTCAATCAGTTGGGTTTCATGGTATAATCAGAAGTACAACTACGATTTTAAATGAGAATGAGTATACAGAATATCATTTAATCGTAAATTATGGGTTATCCAGACTTAAGCCCTACTTGAGACTTAAAAGAAAAAAACAAGAAATTATTGATTGGGAATTGAGCAAACAATATGCCGTCCCTGCAAATAAAACCTCTCACTGTTCCACACAAAGAATACCTTTAGAAATTTATCAAGATTTGCCCAGAACTTCAGAATTTCATAAAACTTATAGGAATTCTTTAAGAAAGGGTAGACTTATACACAGTACATTAGAAACATATATTGATGAACTTTCTGAACTTGATTCTAGATGGTTGGATGTACATCATTTTATGTATGAGCAAATTACTAACATAGAAAAGGTTGGTAAACGAGAAGTATACGATATGGAAGTTGAAAACTTACATGAATTTAATCCCAATGGTATCCGGGTTCATAACTGTGAACTTAGACTAATGGCTCACCTATCAAAATGTAAAGGTTTGTTGGAAGCATTTGCAAAAGGTTGGGATCCTCACTTATCAGTAGCATGTAAAAAATATGGAGTAAATTACGATGATATTTATCCAATATATAAAGATGAACAACATCCAGATTATACCACATGGAAAATTCGAAGAAAGCAAGCTAAGCACATTGTTTTCGGATGTATCTATCATATTGGTGCAGCTAAACTTGCAGAAGAACTTTCAGACCCAAAAACAGGGTTAGTAGTAACACCAAAAGAATCACAGGGATTCTTGGATGATTTTTTTAAGGACTTCCCAGAAGTAAAGAAGTTCATGGACAATCGGATGAAGTTTATGCATAAGCATGGATACATAAAAACATTATTCGGTAGAAAAAGAAGATGCCCAGAGATCTTTGGTGATAATCAGATGCAAATTGTAGCTGCTGAGAATGCCGCAATCAATACCCCATCACAGTCTGCTGCTTCTGATATGGCATTGTTTACATCAATCCTAATTGATGAGCTCATTCAAAAAGGAGAATTTCCAGATTTACAAGAAGTAGGTACTGTCCATGACTCCATATATTTTGATACATTACCTCAAGACATCAATCCAAAGACCGTATATCAACTTTGGGACATGGCAAGAAATCCCAGTACAAAAGAATGGTTTGGATTCCAAATCGATGACATAGATATGTCAATGGATTTTGAAGTAGGAAGGTCCCAGGGAGAAGAATTACCCTTTGCAGTGGGATACGATTATAATCGATTATTAAATTTCAAAGGGGAATGGAAAGGGTCCAAGGAAGAAGAATATTATTTTTCACTGGTAAACAAATGTAAATCAGTAGATATCAAGGACTATCCAAGGGTTTACCCAGAGTATTTCAAGTGAACTAATTAAATTAAATTTTAAACATACATATATTATGAAAGATGAAAAAAGAGGGATAATCATATCCCTAATAATCTGGGTTTTACTTATGTTTATGACCCTTACTCGATGGATTGGTGATGGAATCTTAAAAGAAATCGGGGATTACATTGCTATCACATTTGGAGTAATAATTACTCTGTTGGTTGGAATTGGAACTTGGAGTATGAGATCATTTATTAAACAATACGGAGGAACAGAAGATGAGGATAGTACAAAGAGGAATTAATCTTAGGGTAACTAAACCCAAGCCCATAATTTGCCCCAAATGTGGATGTGCTTTTGAAGTACAGAGTCCCAGGGATGTAATCCATTCAGCTCATCCAGTTAATACAAATTTCGTTGAACAGATGATTGTTATATGCCCAAATTCTTCCTGTAGATTTGAACAGAGACTTTCTTTTGAAAAGATCAAATCTATAAAACAGAGCTTTCCAGATTATCCATGGGATAATGGGTCCAATACATCGATAGATACCATAACCACTTAAGATTTATGAGGGATTCCAGTATAAAAGAACTTAAGAGGGAGTCCTCTATAAATCACCTAACAGTAAGGGTAAGAGGTAAAAAACTCGATATAGACCTATCAAAGGAACTGGCAATTAATGAAACTTCCATTAATAAGCTGATCTCAGAAAACCCTTCAAGTTACTCCTTAATCTCAATTTTAAAATCCAAGGCAGTAGCTGAGAGGGATCAATTAGAAAGGGAAAAGGATAGGATATTTTCTCAAGTTTATGTTTCTGTGGTAGACAGTAATCCTAAAGCTACAAAAGAATACGCAACACATAAAGCAAATGCTAACACAAAATATCAAGTTGCAAACGATAAATTTTTGGAAGCTAAGGAATACGCGGATAAATTAATTTCTATCTGTAAAGCTTTTGAAATGAAAGCTCAACTACTACAAACATTCTCATCCAATATCAGAAAAGAGTGAACACTATTTATTAATCGCATAAAATTATTATTTATTATGAATATTATTCAGAGCTTACTTACTAAAGAAGCTGCATTAAGAGTATCTCAGAATATTCCAGGTACTCCAACTGAAGATCGGATCCTTTTAGCAGTACCCAAAGACGATGCAAGGACTGCCAGTGGTTTAATCATCCCTGGTAAACCCGAGGATTATCCCAGAAAAGGGGTAATCGTAAAAATGGGATTAATGGAGCAGGACAGAAAGATCAATAAACATTTAGAAATTGGTCAAATCGTTACTTATGGGAATTACGCGGGAAAGGATATTTCTTTCGATAATGGATATTCTTTAGAATCCGTTAAATTTGTGGTACTCTCAATTGAAGAGGTTATCTATATAGAACAAAACAATAATTAATATTTTGATATATCATGAAGAAAGTAAAAACAGAAAAGAAAGGTCTTTCCATGAGGGAAAAACTTTTGGCTAGAAAGAAAGAGCTGGAGAAGAAAGGATCTGGTGGTGGAATGATTTATCCTAAAGAAGGAACCATTCGCTTCAGAATCAAGGATCCAGGTGAAGATTGCGAATTAGCTATCGAAATTATTCAGTTCTATCTGGGTCCAAAATTAGGTGGAGTAATCTCTCCAGCTACCTTCAACGAAGATTGCCCTTTCATGGAGAAATACCTGGAACTAAAGGAAAGTAAGGATGAAGATGATAAACTTCTTGCAAAGAAACTGGTTCCAAAAAGAAAATATGTAATCGCAGTAGTTGCATATAAAGATGAAAAGGGAAAAGAAGTCGATGAACAGAACATTGATAAACCAATGTTAATCCCCAAACAAGCTTACCAGGATATCATTGATCTCTACTTGGATGAGGATGAATGGGGAGATATGACTTCCATCAAAAATGGATACGATTTGAAATTAACCCGTTCTGGTAAAGGTCAAATGGATACCACTTATACCATTTCACCATGTCAGAAAAAACCTCTGGATAAGAAATATGCTAAGCCAGTTAATCTTGAGGAAATGGTAAGAAAACATATCCTTCCTTATGATGAACTAGAGGATAAATTAAACGAATTTCTTTGTGGTGGGGTTGATGACGATGATGATGATGAAGATGATACTCCAAAAAAGAAAAAGAAATCCTTAAAGGACAAGGATAAGAAGAAAAAGAAAAAAGCTAAAGGCTCTGATATTTAAAAAATCCATATCACTCGTAATAAAGTTAAAAGGGAGTATGCCTTCAATTGGGTTGCTCCCTTTTTTAATCTAAAACAAATCATCATACACTATGGCAAAGAAAGTAAAGATAGGGATAAAGGTCCCAACATCCAGCGAGCTTAATAGAAGGTATGGGAATTTATTAATCAATCCCAGTACACAAGAGATGCCAAAATTATGGTTACCATCAAGATTCTTAGCTTTAAATTATCAGTATGGTGGAGGAATTCCTTTTGGTAAGATACTAGAAGTCATGGGCCAATCCTCAAGCGGAAAATCCTTGATAGCTTATGACTTTGCATATTGTACTCAACAATTGGGGGGTCATGTTATTTGGGTTGATGCTGAGCAATCCTGGGATAACTCATGGGCAGAACAAAATGGGATAGAATTGGACAAAGTTACCCTAATTAACTCTACAGAAATCGAAACAATTTCAGATGCCATCGCAGATTTATCCATTCTATGGAGAAGCAAGTTAACTCATAATGAGCCAATTCTTATCGTAGTGGATTCTATAGCTGCTATGGACTGTACAGAAAACATTAATATAAAAATGACTGATGGTAAAGCCGAAATGGGAGGCAGAGCTAAGGCATTATATAAAATGTTTAGGATTAGGACAGAACTTCTCTCTAAGCTGGGCATCACTCAAATTTACATCAATCAATTAAGGGTAGCTTTAAATGTGGGATTTGGTCAAGATAATACTACTTCAACCGGAGGGAAAGCTCTTGGATTCTATGCTTCTATTCGTTCTGCATTTTATGCTGGAAAACAAGTTACTAAAAAGGTAAATGGTAAAGAAAGAAAGGTGGGGAAGTTAGTAAGTATACGTCCGATTAAAAATAAAGTAGCTCCTTTAAGAAATACAATCCCCAAAGCTCCTGTATACTTTAATCAGAAATATGTTGAATATGTAGGTTTCGATAGATATCATGGATTTGCAGATATCCTGGTTGAAGAAGATGTATTGGAGAAAACCTCTGGAGGTATCTACAAGTATAAGGGAAAAACAGTTGCAAGGGGTGAAGAGAAATTTCAATCTGTAGTAGAAGAGGATGATAAACTTAGAAGAAAATTGATTAGAGCTTGTGGAATAAACACTATCAGTGTTACCCAGAATAAGATTGATGAGCTTGTAGAAAAGGGTATAAACCTCTTCCCAGTAGATGGAAATTTGGATTATGAATCTCAATCCGATGATTCAGAAGATGAAGAGGAAGAAGAATTCGAAGATTAAAGTAGTGGTAGCCATTGTCCCAAAAGGGATGATGGTACCTTGCTTTCAAGTAGTATCTGCAGGCTCATTAAATAATCCCAGAGTTATATTTTTATATCAAGAATTACAATGAAAGAAGAAAGGATATTATGAAAAAGAGAGATATTATTATAGATAAAGGTATATCTGGTGCTTACTATGCTGATAAGTTTTTACCAGATAACCTTCTACTGCTACAATTAAGAGGTGGCATTTTTTGTATATTAAAAAATATGGATTATGATAAAAAGTGAAGACCGGTTGTTATTGGTGGATGGGAATAATGTTATTTTGAGAGCTTACTTTTCCATGAAGAATAAAGGGTTCTCAAACGGTAAGGTTCCAACGGGTGCAGTATATGGGTTCTTTAAAATCCTATACTCAAACATTGTAAGGTTTAAAATCACTTCAGTAGTAGTATGTTTCGACTGTCATAAGTCTAAACTAAGGACTGATATGTACCCAGAGTATAAAGCTCATAGAAAAAGGATTTCAGAAGATTGGGATCAGATTTTCAAGGTACAGTTTCCCATTATTAAACGTATCTTAAGGAACTTAGGAATTGTTTATGTATGGGATAACAAAAGGATCAATGAAATGGAAAGTGATGATTACCTTGCATTGCTTTATCAAAAGAATTGCTTATCTCAAGTATACTTATTATCATCAGATGAAGATTTTGTTCAACTTCTAGCATTTCCAAATATCAAATTGATAAATCCTTCTAAAGATATGCTTTTAACATCTAAAAATTGTAAAGATGTATATGGGTATACACCAGAACAAGCAGTAGATATGAAAATCCTATGTGGAGACACATCTGATAACATTTCAGGAATAAAAGGTGTGGGTCCTAAAACTGCTTTAAAATTCTTAGAAGAATATGGAAGTATAAGAGAATTCTTAAAATCCGATCACGGAGATAAGAAATTCCCCAAATCAGAATTAGAACCAATATTCAAACGAAACCAACTGTTGATAGACCTGTTCTATTATCTAACAAAGGTTAATCCAGAAGTAATCCCATATCATGATAAAAAACATGCAATGGATAAGATTACCTTAAATGAGATATTTGAGAAATATCAACTCAAATCTTTCATGTCCCCAGAATTTATGAAACCATTCAAACAATTAAAAACTTACAAATATGAAGAATAGAAGGATAGTAATCTGTGGTGCAAGTGGGGTTGGCAAATCAACAGTAGCCAGAGCTATTTCAGAGGAGTTTGGAATTAAATATGTTTCTGGGAGTTTATATGATTTAATGCCCAATCTCCCAAAAAATCATTATGATTTAAATACCAAGTATGATACCAATGAAAAACACAAAAGGAATTTCCAAATCCTAAACCTAAGGTATCATCAGTATATGGAATTAGAAGGTAGCTTTGTTACAGATCGTAGTCTGTATGATACCGCGGGTTATGAGATCCAAGAAAATTCCATGGGACTCCCAACTTGTGAAACACATGATTTTATCGAAAAGATAAATGCTATCAATTATGACCTTATGTTAAAGGAAAAAGAGATAACCCATATTATCTTCATTCCTTACAAAAGGGATCAATTTGAAAGATGGGAATTCGAAAAAGATGGCAAACGCATTACTAATAAATACTTCCAATATATGGTAAGTGCTTGTCAAACTTTGGTATTCAATGTCATTGGAGTAGAGCAATCTTTTGGCCAGCTTATCAGGAACATATTCAGTAAAAACAAGGTTGGTACTTTATTTGTACATGATACCGACTGGGAAGCAGAGGAGGGATATGATCCAATCGATGGAATTAAACTCTTAGAATTAAATGAGATGGATCACAGTAAACGAATGAAAGCAATCAGAAAGTTTTTAAAATGAAAAAGGAAGTTATAGCATTAGCCTTCTCGGATATTCATCTAAATAATTGGACAAAGTTCAATCAAAATGGGAGTCGAACAGATTCCCATTTTTTGATTTTAGACAAAATTTTCAGAGAAGCAATAAAACAAAAGATCCCAGTTTTCTTTTGTGGGGATTTGGTACATACTCCAGAAACAATCAATATGGAGTTATATATTAAGATGTCTAAGCATTTCGATAAATATTCCAATGAGCCAAAGCTTCAAGTATTTGGGATCTCTGGTAATCATGAAATACCAAATTTGAACACATATGATCAAAGGTCATATTCTTTCTTAACAGCTCTTGATCTTCAATATCATTGGTTTCATTGTATGGATTGGAAAACTATCCAGTGGCCAACATTTGCATTGCATGGCATACCATATCTGGATCATAATATTGGTTTAAAGCAAGCATTAAAAGAAACAAAAGTAATTAAGGGTAAAAAGAATATCCTATTACTACATACTGATTATGCTGGAGCCCAAGATACAGATGGTAGAGAAGTTGGTTCTGTAGAAAACTTCGATAGAACATTACTCAGAAAGTTCGATTTGGTATTATGTGGACACATACATAAATTTCAGAAATTAGAGAAACATGTATACATGGTTGGATCACCTTTACAACAAAGGTTCACAGATGAAGGAAACAAAATGGGGTATCTTAAGATTTATTCTGATATGTCCATTGAGTTTGTTCATATTAAAGGATTGCCTAAGTTTAAGACAGTGGGCAGTGTGGAGGAAATTAAAGAGGACGGAAATTATTATAGAGTTCTCAAACCTAAGGCCTCTAATGATGAGTTCAGCTCAGAAAGCAAGGTTATACAGAAAAACTATTCGAAAGTTAAAGCAGGTAGACGATATCTTCGAATACAGGGTATCAAAGATCCTGAAAAGAAGAGACTTCTTATTGAAATACTTAAAAAGGCAGAGGAGGAAGAAGTATGATTAAATTCATGAACATGGAGATAAAAGGATTCTGTTCTATTCAGGATCTTAGTATAACATTGGGTACAGAAGGAATCCATCTGGTTAAAGGAAATACGGGTTCGGGGAAAAGCACCTTCTTGAATGCTATCAGTTGGTGTTTATATGGTAAAACATTAAAAAACATAAAAGATGTAAATACCTTAGAATCCTGGAGACCCAATGATTATAAGGGTACAATGGTAAAAATCTTTTTTGAGAAAGATGGCTCAATACATCAGATAATACGATGTCAAGAATATAAAGGTAAAGTAGAAGAGGCTAAAGGAGGAAACAGATTACTCTATCTAATCGATGGAGCCCAAGTAAAAGAAAAATCCAAACCAAAGATTCAAGAACTTATCGAAAAAGATTTGGGTAGTAGCTTTAGGCTTTTCAAAAACACAATTACATTTGGTCAAAGACTCCAGCGTATAGCTGAATCATCTGGTCCTGATAAAAAGGCTTTGTTCGAAGAAGCTTTTGAAATAGGTTATATTACTGTAGCAAAGAACATTGCTATGGTAATGAAAAAAGAAACACAACAGAAATATGATGAAGCATACTATCGAGTTAAATCCATAACTGAAAGATATGAAGATGCAAGGAAAAGTTATGAAAAATTCCGAGATAGTGAAAGGAATTATAAAAAGATCTTCAGAGAACAGGTTAATCAGATCGAAAATAAAATTACATTGAGACATGAGAAACTTGTTAGATTGGAGAAAAAGTTCGACGAAAACCTGCTAACTAAGAGCTTAAAAAATTTGGACCATCTTAAGAGGGAGTTAACCAAACTTAAAAATGAAGAACTTAATACCAATCAACAACTAACCAAAATCACAAGTAAAAAAGGAGTCCTGGAATTTATTGAATCCATTATGGATTTATTACAGAAAGGGAAATACAAGGTTGCATATAATGACCTTAAAACCTTATCCTCACATTTCAAATCATCGGAAGAGATTAAGGATAAAAAATTTAAGACCCAGTCAAAAATCTACGATGTAGAATCTTTTTGTAGAGAACAAGAAGATATTAAAGATGATATTACTACTTTAAAGGGTGAAATTACTAATCTGATAAAAGAAAAGGGAAACTTAAGATTAGAGAGAATAAACATAATCTCACCTCAGTATCGAAAACAGAGAAAGGAATTAAAGGCTAAGTTAGAGAAACATCGTAAAAATTGTGAAACCCAGAAAAAGGCATTAGAAAACCTAAATTGGGTAATCAATGACCCATTAAGTAATTCTGGGATGAAAACTTTTATTTTCGATGCTTCATTAAAATCCTTGAACGATTGTTTGGATGATTACAGTAGTATAATCGGATTTAATATAAAGTTCACAGTAAACACAGAATCATCAAAAAGGGATTTTGTAACCTTAATCGATAAAGATGGCCAATTGCTTCAATACGAAGAATTATCCGGAGGTGAACAACAATTGGTAAATGTGGCTATGGCATTTGCATTACACTCTATCACAAGCGTATCATTGGGAATAAATTTACTTTTCTTGGATGAACTTTTCGAAAACTTAGATAAGGCAAATATCGAAATCGTAATGGACTTAGTGAAATATATAGGTAATGGGAAAAGCATTTATATAATCACTCACCAAGAGAATTTTTCAATCTCGGGTTCTAATACGATTAAGGTAAAAAAAGACAATGGTATTACCACTATAATCCCATAATACTTAAAATTCAATACCAAATGTCAGTGAACAGCAAAAATAAAGGGTCCAAAGCTGAAAGGGAACTTGCTAAGGTATGGGAAAGATGGACGGGTTACAAATTCTCCAGAACTCCTATGTCAGGAGGTTGGGCTAAATCTATCGAATCTTTTGGAGATTTAACCTGTACTGATCCGAAACATAGCCACAAATTCCCTTTCAGTGTTGAATGTAAATCCTATAAGGGTATAACATTCAATGATATTCTAAAAGGTACAAAATCCGATGTACTTAGGTTTTGGGAACAAGCCTCATATGATGCTAACCGATGTAATAAAATCCCATTATTATTTATGAGAGAGAATGGGATGGCAAAGCAAACCTATTTTTTAGTATGTGATGTAAAAGTGGGAAAGCTAATCGTAGATTTATCCAAGAAAAGCTTAGACATGATTGCTTTGAGCTGTTCATTGGGGAATCTACTGGTGTTCAATTCAAACGACTTAACGGCGATTCCCTATAATGAATTCTATAAAGCAGTAAGGAAATTATGAAAAAAAGAGAATATGTATGGTGTATATGCCATATAGATAATAAACTTTATGGTTCAATCGAAGCTGAGCTTAAAAAAGCAAAATATGATGATATCAAAGTATACATTCCAACACTTTCAATATTAAAAAAACGAAGTAAAGGAAAAGATATCTATGAGGATGTACCCATGCTATTCTCTTATGGCTTTATCAGAATGAGAAAAGAAAAAGCATTCTCAAGGGTATTCCTACATCGATTAAAAAAGGCGATCCCAGGAATCCATTCTTGGGTAAAGTCTCCAGAGACAATGCACCAAAGGAAAATAAAGGCCAGGATTCAAAATGCCGAAGATTGGGATGACTTCTCTATTGTAGCAACAGTATCCAGAAAAGAAATCAGAAGATTAAAAAGACTCTCCAAAGAAAACAAGGTTTATTCTAAATATGATATTGCCCAATTAACAGTGGGAAGTTATATCGTATTAAGAGGGTATCCTTTTGATGGTGTTCAAGCAACAGTATTAGAGATAAACCTTAACACACAAAATGTAAAGGTAAAATTATTCCCAAATGGAGGTGAAATCGAAATATGGTTACCTTTTGAGAATGTTCTTTACAGTACATACTTGGATTATGATCCAGATAAATTAGCCTATGATCATGCCGAGGATAATATTAGCAATTCTTATAAATTAACTACAACACAAGAAGAGGACTCATTATGGATGGATTAGTAGATAACAAAGCATGGAATTGTCTTACTAAAGAAGAACAACAATCCTTATCTCTTTCAATTTCCTATGGTAAATCCTCCTGGGAAGTTGGAGAGATAATGGGAATCGTACATTACAAGTATTTGGAATTAAAAGAAAGATCAGAAAGGCTTTTTAGATTGTTTCATGATTTTTTCGAACTTCATGATAACATCTTTAAGCCTGTTCGTTGTGTTGATCAAAGATTTGTAGATTATATAGAAGCTTGTATAGAACGAAGAGTTACAAGAAAACAAGCTTCTGACCCTTTTGGAGATGCTGCAATGTATGTGGCTCCAATTAAAACTCAATTCCTAATAAAACAGATGGCTCTATTAAAAGAGTCTACCGATCCATGGGATATCGACACATACAAGCTTATCATGGAATTCGATAGATGGAATAATTGGAGAATCCTTCCAAGGAAAATTCAACAGCCATCTGCATATAAAAGAAGGAATAATCGAAGAGATATCTTTTATATCAAATACATCTGTAGCTTGGATTCTGAGCAAGTTCAAAATCTCATAGATCAATATTGGTATTCAAGGAAGAAACAATGTTATTACTTCGTTGTATTCGATTATGATAGGTTCGATGATGGGTATCAGATAGTACCTGTAAAAAAACGAGACAGTACTTTAGAAAAGCTATCTAAACTTTATATCTATGTATTTGATGATAAAGACATGGCTGATGTATATGGCTACTTGGTAGTAGAATTCCAATATGGGGATAAGACTGCAAAGAAAGGTCAAGCGTTCTGGCCAAATTATCGTCAAACAATCGAAAAAGCAGTAAACTACAACAGTGTAAACAATCTAGATTTTTATGCTGAGAAATTAGATTATGCTTATCAGAATAATGATAAACAGAAGTTACTGAATTTCGAAAAGAGAGAAAAGAAAAAACGTAAAGGATTACAAAGAGCTAACGAAAACTCATTTTACATATGAAAACATTAGAAGAAAAGTACAAAGATTACAGAGATTTGTATTACAAATACTTTGTATGGATGGGAGATGCTACAAAACCGGGAACTTACATTCCTTTATCCAGAGTAGACTTAGTAAACGGTTTAGGTGAAATTGGGGATGGTACAATTAATTTTGCTGAGCTCCTGACATTAGAACACCTCCTTAATAGAAAAGGTACAAGGTATGCTACTGCCTTTACAAGGTTAGTATATGCTGCCAAGAATTATTTCAAGGGTTCCTTTATTACTAACAAAACCTATGATGGCTTTTTTGTGAGGGATGATATTAATCCATTAATGGCCGAAAAATTTAACCTTGAGTATATTGATTCGATGGCTTATAATTCATTGAAACTAACATCTTCAGAAGATCCTTGTTATTCACCTTTTGTTTCTCAAGATCAAGTATGGAACTTAATGTTGCCTATGTTCTTTACAGATTTTGGTTTACAGAACAGATTAAAATCAATCTTAGATTATATCATTGTAAACAAGCATAAGGTATATAATCCCTACCTCTCTGAAATCTTACATTATTATACATTTTTACCTTCAATGAATGAAAAGAGGGTTAAACCCTGGGATAGGATTTATAACAGGATGAAACATTTCAAACCCAACATCAAGGTAAAAAGGGGAGCTAATAATTGGTATTTCTCTTATGGGTTTAGGGCAGTATACAATAAACTTGGTGGAGCTCAAGTTAAAACATTCTGGCATAAACTTTGGTACATTCCATTCATTTGGTTAGCCGATAGAGTATATCATCCATATATCTGTAAATGGTTTAACATCAGAGTAAAGAGAACTTCTTATTATTCGATGGGATTATTTGCTTGGTATAATAAAGGTTTCGAAAAGAGGTACATAAAGCAATTTAACAAAGCCTTAGAAAAGGGAGGATTTTTTGAACCCCAAATATTACCTTATATCTCAAAAGAACATCGAAAAAACATAAACTTCGAAAAGTTCAAAGAAGTAATGGAATCCTATCCTGAATTGGATACCTCTAAACCAATTGACTCACCAGTACATTTCCTAATTTTGTATAATATTTTAAAGATGGATTATTGCATATAATATATAATATATGTATATTTGCATCATAAATTAAAATTCAATAAAAATATGGCAACGGATAAAAAACAACAAAAACCCGCTCGGTATCGGCATTCAGAATTAAAATACCGAGACATTAAAAAAATGGCAATCGAAAGAGGGATGCCATTCCCAGAGGTAGTTTCTTCAGATTTTTATTCTCTGGCATCATTCATCGATTCTGAAAGGGCTCAAAAACCTAATCCAGATTTGGTATTACAATTTGATCTCTGGTTAGAAGGAATCTTAAAAGAAAGAGGTGCTGATTACTTAGTAAAACCCTCTCTCAGATTATCATATGTATCTGATGAAATGAGAGAAGGATCTAAGGAAAAACCCGCTAAAGAGAAAAAGGTAAAAGAAAAGAAACCTCCAAGAGAAAGGGATTCTAATAATCTTCTCAAGGGAACAAAAAAATCCTATACCTTTGAACTTGCAAAGAAAGGGTATTCATTGGATAGAATCAAACGAAGAGTATTAAAGAAATTCCCAGAAGCTTCTGAAAAATCTATCATTATCTGGTATAGACAAGCTTTGGGTATTAAACATATAGCTAAACCCAAAGAAGAAAGAAAACCCAGAGTAAAAAAGGAAAAGACTCCAGAACAGATTAAAGCTTCCAGATTAAGGGCTCGAGAAAGAAAGAAGGAAAGGGCATTATTAAGGAAGCAAGCTAATGAAAGAACAGAAGCTTACAGAGAGTCGCTTAATAAAAAGAAACGAAATGGAAAAAGAAAGAAAAAAGCCAAAGCCATTTAAAGTAAATGAGGATAGGATTTATGCAAATAAGTTCTATCCTTATTATTTTACAGAAGATTTAAGAGTAAACGTAGTACCAGTTAAATTCTATACTCGTTACCAAGCAAAGCTCACTTTAAAGGGACAATTTGGAAAAGATTGGCATAAATATCTCAAAATTGCCACTGGAAGGATGATCCTTAGTAGAGGCTGGAAATTTGGAAAAAATTCGGTAATGATAGGAGGAAAATACCATCAGATTAGAAGGTATTATATCCCTTTAGAATGGAATTATAACAAGAGAAAGAGAAAAGTCTTTAGAAGACTCATGGATAAAACTCTAAAGATTGGAAAACGTTCTATGATTAATCAATTCTTAAAAACATATTACATGCAAACATTATGAGAAGTAATCCTAAAATATCATCATTCAAAGATCCTTTATTTTTCGAAGGATTATTGAAGTATCATGATGCTTCATATTTAAGGTGGAATCGATTAACGGATAAGCAACAAAGACAATTCAAGGAATATAATTTATTGCCAGATCAATTGAATCTTGCTTTGAAGGTTTTACATCGATTAAAAACTGAATATCAAACCGAGAGTGTACCATTTGCAATAAACATCGTTTCATTGATCTATGATAAATACAATGAATGGTTAACTATTCAAGATATCGAAAGAAAACATTTATCTGAAGACAGGGCTCATAAAGAACTTCTATTCAGAGGATTTGTTTTACTTGATAAATTTCATGTAAAACCTAAAAGGAGCTATGTGATGACTGCTTTCCCAGTTAAGGGTAAATTTTACATCCATCCTTTCGAAATGGGGAGTAACTATAGGATGACAAACGGGAAGAGGGAACTTCCTCATCTCTGGGATAACTTTACTAAAATCGGATTATCCGGGTATACCAGAGTTATCTACCCCGAAATGGAACATTTTCCCAATCTCTCATCGAAACAATCGAACCAATTAAAAATTGATTGGGATATTGCATAATAAATTTAATGCATATATATTTGCATTGTCAAAATAAAAATAAAAAGATATGGAAACAAAAATAACATTACAAAAAAACATATTAACCCAGAATGCTATCAAGGTAGACGAAGTAACCTATCGCTGCAACTGGGCTAATGAAAAGATTTTAGAAGATGAGAGAGAAGAGAAAACCTTCAATTCGCTTGAGGAACTAAAATCTTATGTTTCAACTTTCACCCCCTTAAATCAAAGATTATACAGGGAAGCTAAGAAAAAGAAACTTCCATATTATTTAATGAAACAACTCGAGAACAAATAACTATCATTTATCAACAATTTAAAACATTACAATCATGGCTAGAAAAAAAGAAGCTAAAGTAGAAGTAGTTAACGAAGTAGCAATCAGCAAAACATTGGTATTGGTAACCTATTCAGATGGTACTTCAGAAATCCGATTTAAATTGACTTCAGATGAACTTGAGAAATTTGTAGCTGCAGTTTCTCCTGCCGAAGAGGAAGAAGAGGAAGAAGAAGAAGAGGAAGAAGATGATGATGATGAAGAAGAGGAAGAAGATGAAGAAGATGATGATGATGATGATGATGATGATGAAGAAGATGAAGAAGATGAAGAAGAGGAAGCCGCTGCTCCTTCTCCCGAAGAATTAGCTGGTATGGACTTCGAAGAACTGGAAGATGTCTGCGATGATCACTCCCTGGATGTAGACCCGGACGATTACGAAGAAGAAGACATCGAAAAGTTCCGCAAGGCAATCGCCAAGGAATTGGGTATCACTTTACCGAAAGCCAAGAAAGAAACTAAGGCAAAAGGTAAAAAGGGAAAGAAATAACCCAACTATAGGATAAAACAAGGTCTGGGATAAAAATGAACACATTATTCATCATCTCTAATTATCTCGTCTAACAAAAAGTAATCCCAGACCTTGTAAAAAACGAACACATCTAAATTAACACATATCATTAACAATCAAAAATTAAATTATCATGGCAAAAGCTAAAGAAACTAAGAAGGCTATGTCTGCAGAAGAAAAAGCAGCAAAGAAAAAAGCTCGTTTGGAAGCTATCAAAAATCGTCCTGAGGGTCAAAGATGCAACAGCAAACAGATTGATGTAATCGGAACAGATAACGGTACAGTCGAAACTTGGGGTTACCCAGTAGTTGCTGCTCGTAAACACATCGGAGTTCTTACTACCACAATCGTAAAGGATAAAGATGGTAACGTTATCTCTACTGCTTCAACTTGGGTTCCTGGAAACCTTACCATCAAGGCAAAGAAAGGACATGGTATTATCACTGGAGTAAAATCCAAGAAGGAAAAGGAAGAAGATACTGATACTGAGAAAGATGAAGCTGAAGAAGCTCCCAAGGCAAAGAAATCTAAGAAAAACGATTAAGTAAAAATAACCTATATTCGAATTTTTGGGAAAAGGGGATCCTTAACTGGGTTCCCTTTTTTCGTATAAACCTCTCTATCATGGAAGATAAAGAAAAAGCAATCATATTCATGGCACTAAGTAATCAAATATTGATTTATCAAAGTAAACTAGAAAACCATGAATATGAAGATGAAATGGAAAAAGAGATTTATGAGTCTATCATAGAAGAGAGTATGGGTCTTTTAGATAGGTTTATGCCCAAAGAACCTTCATCCCATACCATACCCAGACCCACCTTTTAAAGATAAGGAATTATATTGCAGTATGAAAAATAATATTTATATTTGCATAAAGAAAAAAAATAAAAAAAATATGGTAACTAAACTACAAAGGATCATCGATAACATCGAATTAGTAAGACTCAGGAGAGAAGAATATTACAAAGCTTCCCCAAAAGGGAAATCCCTTATTCAAAAGGAGGTTAATATCCTTCTCAGAAGAATCAGGGATATGGTACAAGATATTTCGAATATTGGGAAAGGAAACATTTCGAAAGTTACCTATGTTATCAAAAATCCTGAAGGAATTAAAACTTTCGAAGAAGAATTCATAGGATTAGATGAAGATGAGATTAAGAAACTTTTCGAAGTTAGAAAATTCTTTACTGCTTCATCAAACTATGAAATCCTAAGAATCGAAAAATACCATACCCAGATCAGGGAAATATCTACTAATTAAAAACATATCATTAACACATTAAAATTCATAAGAACATGAAGGAAAAAGCAAGCAAAACAAAGAAATCGAAGATCCCAGTTCCAGAAAACCAGGAAGCTTTGGCAAAGGTAAAGGAAGTAAAAAAGGAAATGGAAGCTTACTACAAGAAAAACAAATTGGATCCCACTAAGGATTACACCAAGGATAAAAAACATGGTGCCATTATCTCCAAATGGATTCAGATCTTGGAAGTAAATCGTAAAAAGGTAAAGGATTCCACTCCTCAAGAAATCCATCACAAAAAATCCGAGGATAAAAACAGAAAACCTAAAGCTGAAAAGGCAGTAAAGGTTGCTAAGGATGGTAGAAAGGTAACTAAATACGATTATCCTTTAGTTGATGGTAGAGAAATGACCTCAGAAGAAAAGAAAAAATATCGCATCAAAATGCGAAAAGAATCTAAGGGAGGTGCTTCTAAACCGAAGAAGGAAACTACCAAAGAAACCAAGAAGGTAGAATCTAAAAAGGTTACCAAGGAAAAGAAGGATAAAAAGGTAAAGGGTAAGGATAAAAAGAAAAAAGCTAACGATTAAGTTGGTTGCCATTTTTATATAAACCCAAAAGGGGAAGTATCCATATCTCAATTTGGGTCTTCTCCTTTTTTCATTTTTAAAAACTATCGATCATGGAAGAAAACAAAATCACCATAAAACCCAAGATGAGGATTACCTTATTGGATTCAGAACTTCGATGTATATCGGATAGATTAGTAGATCAGGCTACTGAATTCATGCAAGGAGCTAAAGTAAAGCATACTGATCCAATTAAGCTGGAAGTAGTATTAACTTCTAAAAATGATATTGAATCACTTAAAACTTATTTAGATCAACTAGCGGGTAATCTACCCATAAAGGTTATTGGAACCAGAGGAAGACCTTCTTCTACTTCTTCGAAAGAATTAAAATCTCCAAGAGAGGATATTTATCTCAAGGTTGAAGAGATGACTAAAACTGAAAACCAGGATGAGATAATTAAATACCTTCGTTCATTAGGCTTTGTATTCCTATTAACCGAGGATTTTTTACATTATTTTCCGGACTTTAAATTCAGAGCCAAGGATATTGGAGAAGCTAACAGAAATGGCCAATATATAAATTCCTATCAATGGCTTGTAAGAAGGATTAAGATGGCCAAAGACCCTAAATCTGATAAATATGATCCTCAAATTATCTTTGGATTCTATCTCAATGAAAGAAATCCCAGATTTGTAGGTTATCTCTATAAAGACTTCAAATCTCGAATGAAGGCTTATATTCCGGATAAAACTAAGATTACATTTGCTTCATTCGAAATGGCGAAGATGCCTCCATATATGGAAGAAATGGAAAGATTAAAATGGTCTACGGAAATGAGGCAATTAATGCTAGACCCAGAAAAGAAACCTTCAAAATTCTTTATCAGATGGGCTCCAGATATTCTTTTACCCGAATCACATAAAGAAAAACTAAAACATCTCAATATCACATTCAAAGGGTAGCTTCTGCTACCCTTTTTCGTACCATATAAAGTATAAAAAAGGTATTTATAATAAGAATAAATTTTATATATTTGCATTGGTATAATTTATTATTAATTTTAAACATATAAAAATGGAACAGAACAAAGAAAAGACATTACCAAAAGGACATTATGATTCTTTTTTTGCTGCTCAATTATCCAGGGATATCCAAAGAGCTCAAGAGGAAATCTCTAAAAAAGAAGGCTTTGAAAAAGTACATCAATCTGTAAACCCAATTTCACAAAATTACGTAGGATGAAATTAAACATTAGTACAGAGGTAGCAGAGTTAATCTCTCATATTGCAGATGTACAGATCAAGGCTCTCTTAAATATTCAACAAGGGATTTACCAAATTGATGAAGAGGATCAAGAATTATTAATGCAATATCAAGCTACAATTCAAACTGTACAAAGGGAAGCAAAGGTTGTAATCTCTCATTTCCGGGATATGAAAAGGGAACCATTATTAATAGGTATCACTTCAAATCAATTCCTATCTATAATGCGGCATATCCTATTTCGAATAGAAGAAGAATATCCAAATAAACAAGCAGTTATTCAATTATGGGATATCTTCTTCTACATAGAAAGGGAAAGAACACCCGAAATCAAATTAATGGTCAAATCGAATAAAAAACAAAACAATGGGAAAAGCATTAGCATCAACAACAATCGAATTAGAAGGAGCAAAGACAATACAGTTCCAACTCGATAACATGGAAGGAGTATATTCTTCTAATTTATACAAAATCTGTAAAGGCTACATCCATGATAAAGCAAATCAAAAGGAAATACCTTATGTAGCAGTAAACTTTAAAAAGAATCCTGGCCTTCTTTATATCTATGAGGGTATTCATCCAAAGGTTTATCAAGAATTCAGAGAAGCTCCCTCTAAAGGGCAATTCTTAAACCGAGAAATTATTCCTTCTGCGAAATCAACTTATAAAGTTCATGTACCTGGATTAAGATGAGTAAGAAAACATTCTTTATATCGTTATCAGTAGTTCTTGGGATTTTATTCCTGGGAACTACTCCCTCAAAGGTTAAAGAGCAACCCAAATGGGAAAAGCCAGAGTCTGGGAAATGGTGCTTGGGATATGATTATAAAAATCATCGATACAGATATGATACTTCACCAAAAACCAAATTCCAGCCAACTAAAACGGTAATCAAAAAAGCTCATCATAGTTTTGAATTATATGAGAATGGGAACTTTACTAAGGAACAAGCAAAAGATCTTGAATATTACATTCAATCCCAGAAAAGTACCCATGATTACTACCCAGAAGATATCCAAGAATTAATAGAATATTATTTGGATTGAATAAATAATATATGTATATTTGCAATAAATAAAAAATCAATTATTAATTAATAAAACATTTACAGCTATGACAACGAAATCAACATCTCAGAAAGTAAAAGCAACAAAAGTTGAATCTAAAAAAGTAAAAGCTTTAAATCCTAAGGTAGAAGAAGCTAAAGTGAAAACCTCTAAAAAGGTAAAGGCAACCAAGATTGAATTGCCTTCAACCAAATTGGAGAAAAAGAAATCCAAGGTAGCTAAGGAAGTTACTCCAGTTACCAATACTGCTCTCATGGAACAGGTAGTATCGAAAAGGGAGATCAAATACATCTATCCCGAAGATTGCATTGATACCCTTGCCAGAAAACAATTCCGTCAAAAGGTAAGGAACAAAATCCATAAAATGGAGAACCAACTTTTCAAGATGGAAGATAAAACCTCTAAGGAATATCTGAAAATTTCCAAAGAACTCAAGGCATATTATTCTGCCAATGTCAAAGAAGGTGCTGCCATATAATATAAACCAAATTAGGAGAATACTTACTATATCCTCCTAATATGTACAACGAAATTTAAAAGGTTTATATTATGGCACTTATAATCGGATTACCAGAAAAAGAGATTCAAAAGGTAAACAAAGACCTTTATGAATTACACAAACGGGTTATTCTCAATTACCTTTTATCAAGATCTCTCAAATTAAGGTCCAGAAAAAAATTCTTCATAGTATATGGACATTATATTACAGAGAAAAACATTCACGAATATTTCTATACACCTATACATATATTCGTTCAACTTTTAATCCGAAACGAATTATGGAGATGCCGAAAATATCACAAAGATACTAACACTAAAAAACGTAAAAGAAAATGAATACAGAAGCATTTTTCGTAACAGGGAATAATGCCTCTAACATCTTAGAGGTATTACTGGATAATGAATTCCTTTGGGATAAGCCCCAATATAAATGTTATTATGGGTATTACATTAGTTGTAAAACCAATAAAGTGATTGCCTTTGATAACAGAACTGGGCATTGTAATACCGAAGAATTCAAAACTGTAGAACAAGCTAAAGAATGGTTAGATGAAGACAATTGATTACATCAAAAAGTATGGATTGGATAAAAACAACAAAAGTTTATCCAAGTTAGAAAAGGATGAATTCTTTAAGGACTTAGAAAAAGAGCTCTTAGAAAGAATTCAAGAGAGGGAGAAAAATTATCCTGGAGATTTGCCCTACAAAATCTTTCAGAATTTGGTTAAACAGGTTAATGATAAATTCCGGGCAATCTCAAATAAGAAAAAAGGAATTGCTTTTACCTTCGAATTATGGAATGCCTTTTTTGCAATCAAGGTAATCCCTATTCGAAATAAATATTTCCCAGAAATGGAGAAGTAAAATTACAGCAGAGCTCGAGACTAACCTTGAAGGCTCTGCTTTTTTTAATCCTTAAATATCACAGATATGAAACTTTCAGGGCAACACATTAATGAGGCTTGGCTATACATTGTTACCAAGACAGTTCTTCTCACTAAAATAGGTGAAAATAAAGAAGTAAACATGGATGTTCAAATCACTGGTAACAGTTTAATAATTAAAATATTGGACTACAGAGAAATCATTGAACCTGATTATTTCGAAAATCTTAAGGAAGAACTTCAAAGATTCAAATCAGAATATGAAAACCTTCTAATCAGAGAAACTTCGATAGGAAACGAACATAGGTATCTCATAACATTAATCCCATAAAATTATGCAAATAAACGATATATTTACAGACCTTCATGGTAACCAATATGAAATAATGGATTTCCATGTTTTGGGCCCAGATTATCCACTATTCCAGGATAACAGGGATGCCATACTCACATCATCTACTCAAGATGAACATATTAACCTTATCATAAGAGGAAATGATCAACTTATCATATATAATGAACATCATAAAGTATATTGGATGTATGACATCAAGTTTATTCAACATTTTGATAAATTTGACATAAGAAAGGGTTTTTATAATGAAAAGAATACCAAGGGTAACAGGTCTAACCGCAATGATGGTAGAATATCATCAAACAGTAAGTCCAGAAATAAAAGACGTTAAGAAGAAGAACATCATTACCCATGTAGTAAATCAATGGGCACTTAATAATGGATTACTTTGTGGAGTAATCCATAATCCTTCATCATTAGCTTCATATCTTGGATGTGATATTGAAGATATCAATATGGTCCTAAGAGAAAGGTTATTAAATAATCGAATCTGGGATAAACAAAATCAAGAAGAGATATTAAATGCCATTACAGGTATGTCTATCAGTATGGCAATGGAAGATCGAATGGAAGCTGCTTCTCAAGTAGAAATATTAAAAAGATCCCAGGGAGATCATTATGTACCTTTCATATCTGCAGAACTTAGACAAGCTTTAGATTTGAAGATGAAAGCTGGAGCACAACTATCTTCAATGATTAAGAATATCATGGGTGGTACAACTAATGTCTTCAATATTAACAATCAAAGTTCTGCTGGAGTAATGGAGCAAAACAACTTTGTTACTAAAGAAGATGCTCTAAAGATCTTAGAAGAAGAACATACTAAACAGAAAGAATCTTTTAATGAAAAGGATGCTAAATTCTTAGAAGAACATTATGAGTTAGATGCTTTGCCAGATGTATCTGCTAAGACTCAACAAGGATTAGATGTAACTAAAGAAGGTCTGGATGCAGTAAAGACAGAACTTATTCAGATTACAGATAATTATAAGATACATAGGGAAGAACCTGAAGATGTGGATTTTCATGAGATCCGAAGAGAATTAGAAATGAATATAGATTCAGAAGACGATCCAGAAATGGACAACTATAATTAAATGTTTTACATACATCATTAACAAAAACAAATTTCGTTGTTTTAACATTTTAGTAATTATGTTATGCGTTCAAGAACAGTAATGTTAACCTAAATCTTGATGCTCGTTTTATACGTTAATACTCTTATTACTCGACACTGGAACTGGGTAGTTGGGAAACTACCCTTTTTCGTAGATATCTAGCTACTCTTACCATCCTATTTAAATTTTGCGTATTAAATACAAATAAAGTATATTTGCAAATAAAATATTAATCATTAAAAAACAAAAACGATGACTCCATCACAGATCACATTACTCAGGGAACTGATAGATTCTACAGATTATAGAGTCTATGTAAAACTCAATGGAAAAAGAGAATTAGCTACTCAACTAAGAATGGATTCAAAGAAATCTCAAGCAATCCTTCAATGTTACAGCTTTTCATGCAATCCATATCAATTAACTACATCAATGGTTGATATCTACAGAGTAAGTAGACCCTTAGAATTCTTTTCATCTGGGAACAACACATTAAACTTTCAAGGATTAACCTGGCTTTGTATCAAACCAAGAGAAGTAAGGCCTGGAGATATCTTATTAAATGCAAAGAACTTAAAGGATACCTATCTAGCTACTACAATGGTATCAGAAGTAGATAACACAATCTTTGCTTTTTGCCCAATCCAAAAAGAAATCATCTCCTTGATATACATTGAAGATGTAGTGGCTATTAGGGCTGTTTTTTAAGCCCAAATTAATAATGCAAATATATTTGTATTTAAAATATAAGTATTTTATATTTGCATTGTCGAATAAAAATAAAATTTATTAATCATTTAAATGCAATTACAAATATGGTATCTGAGTATCAATTCAACAGTCAAGAAGTCTGCATTTTCCCTAAAGAAAGTGGAATTTACATTATCTCAGTAATTCGCTATTACTACACAAGGAAAAATCATTCCGAACCTAAACTTACAAGCGAATCAAATTGGAGATGGGAAACCAATTGCAAGGAACTTGTGCTCAAACTTCAATCTAATAACATTAGAACGAAGGCTTTTACTCAACAGCTAATTGTATTAGCTAAACAATTTGGAACATTAACTCATAAAAATTACACAAATCATGCTAAGGATTATATCAAACAGGGATTCTAATTCAGTTACAGTACAAGCTTTGGATAAAAATGCTCAAGAGATCCTATTAAGAGCATTCCCGGATGAATCAAGAACAGATTGTACCGGACACTCATGGCATTTCAAGGATGCCTATGTATACTACGAGAATCAAATAGTAATCATAGTTTCTTCAAAAGATTCTAAGGATAAGTATCAGAAGAAGCTATTCGTTACTTCATTAGTTAACACAATAATCGAATTCAGATGAAAGTAAAACAATTCATAGGATTAATGATACTAGCTCTCTCCCCAATGGGAGCTGGTATCCTTTATGCTCTTTATCAAACAGAGTTTAAGCCAAATGCAAATCATGCTCACTACACTTGGCCTAATGGAGAAGTAAAAACAGAAAGAAAAGTAACTCTAACAGATGAAGAAAAGAGGTTCATAGTTCAAGACGGCATTTTAAAAGCATATGAATTACATACTGAAAGTATCATTACAAGATTAAAGGATGAGATTCAGATAATTAAGGATTCTGGAGAAAACTCTAGTGATATTAAATCCGGAAGACTAGAATATTTGCAACATAATTTAATCTATGCCACTAGAATTAAAAAACTTATCGAAAAGATGAGGACTACTGGATTAGATTATACAAAAGAAGTAGAAATCCAGGTAGAACTTCAAGAGAGAAACCAATATAATTATGAACAAGGTAAATATCGACAATCAAACGTATGCCAAAAAGAAATAAAATGGTGAAATTCCTCCAAGAGGTAAAACCAATCATAGAAGACATCAAAATCATGGGTTATAAGAACTCAACAAAGAACCTAATAGGTAAAATGGAGATTTCTATTAAGGTTGAAAACAAGAGTGATCTTTTAGATCTCCAGGTTGAACATCTTCCCAATGTAGACAGAGAACATTTCGAATACAAGGGCAATGATTTAGTCCTTATCACAATGTACTTCAATAATTATGATGAAAGGAATACTTGGTCACAACATTGGAAAGAATATCCTTCAATCGAATCATTCCTAACAGGGCAAGCCTAACAAGCTTGCCTTTTTAATTTAATAAAATAGTATGCAGTATTAAAAATAATATTTATATTTGTGTATTATTAATCATATAAAAAATGCAATAACATGGAACCAAGAGAACTTATTTACAACGTTTACAAGGATATCGTATCTATCAAAAACTCATTTGATAATGAGAACCTTTGGTGCAACTCATATAAAACAATCCAAGGATTAACTCCTATGACTCCGGGATATGTTATTCCAATAGGATATGCTCCTCACATTGACATAGAAGAATACCTTTTCGGAAGAATTCATGGAGAAGCTTAAGCTCTGCTTCAAGAAATATCATATCCACCTAAACGCTCAACCAAAAGAAGACCAAGAAAATCCCTTTATAACACAAATCATATTAATATCAAAGAAATTAACTACCATCACAATCATTATCCTTAACTATGAAAGGATTTACATTTCCCACCAACAAACCCAATTTAAATCAAAGCTCATCATACTTCAAGGATAATTATATACACTCATCCAAAAACAATGATCATAGAATAAGGATAATATAATCACATACATTATGATCCCAAAAAACAACAAACAAAAAAGA
>ULSO01023653.1_pt1 | contig 75804 bp, 73 predicted proteins | sample 1956701 | NCBI WGS metagenome assembly ULSO01 (sample SAMEA4835708, study PRJEB28245) | human gut metagenome | biome: gut microbiome; material: fecal sample | place: Denmark | collected 2008 | reverse complement strand
TTATTGGTCTTTTTTATCCAATGACTTCATCGTCGGGAACAACAACACATCCCTGATCGCCGGTGAATTCGTGAGCAGCATAACCAGTCTGTCAATGCCGTATCCGATACCGCCGGTAGGAGGCATACCGATTTCCAGTGCGTTCAGAAAATCCTCGTCTGTGTGGTTTGCTTCCTCATCTCCCTGGGCAAACAGCTCTTCCTGTGCCTGGAAGCGGGCTCTCTGGTCAATGGGATCATTCAGTTCCGAATATGCGTTGCACATCTCGCGCCCTGTAATAAACAGCTCGAAGCGCTCTACATAATCCGGCTTGTCTGGCTTACGCTTGGTAAGCGGAGAGATCTCCACAGGGTGATCCATAATAAAGGTAGGCTGAACCAGATGCTCCTCAACAAACTCTTCGAAAAACAGGTTCAGAATATCTCCCTTGGAATGCCTGTCTTCATAGTGGACTTCCTTCTCATCAGCCAGCTTCTTGGCTGCTGCGGTGTCAGGCACCTGGTCAAAGTCAATGCCTGTATATTTCTTAACGGCATCAATCATTGTCAGCCTTTCAAAAGGCTTGCCCAGATTGATCATGTCTTCGCCGTAAGGGATCGTTGTTGCACCGCATACCTCGTTTGCTACAAAGCGGAACATATTCTCTGTCAGATCCATCATTCCGTTGTAATCCGTGTATGCCTGGTAAAGCTCCATCAGCGTAAATTCCGGGTTATGTCTGGTATCCAGACCTTCATTTCTGAACACACGCCCGATCTCATATACCCGCTCCAGTCCGCCAACGATCAGTCTCTTTAAATAAAGCTCCAGGGAAATACGAAGCTTTACATCCTCGTCAAGAGCATTGAAATGTGTTTCAAAAGGCCTTGCAGCCGCACCGCCTGCGTTGGAAACCAGCATAGGTGTTTCCACTTCCATAAAGCCCTGTCCGTCCAGGTATCTTCTGATCGCAGCAATGATCTTGGATCTCTTGACAAAGGTTTCCTTTACCTCTTCGTTCATGATCAGATCCGTGTATCTCTGACGATAACGGATATCTGTATTTGTCAGGCCATGGTACTTCTCCGGAAGGATCTGAAGGCTCTTGGACAGAAGGGTCACACTGGATGCATGGATGGAGATCTCCTCCGTCTTGGTCTTAAATACTTCTCCGGTAACCCCTACAATATCACCTACATCATACTTCTTGAAATCTGCATAGGAATCCTCACCGATACTGTCCCTGGCTACATAGCACTGGATATTTCCCTTTAAATCCTGAACATTGCAGAAGGATGCTTTACCCATAACACGCTTTTGCATGATACGTCCTGCGATGGAAACGCTCTTTCCCTCCATCTGGTCAAAATTTTCCTTAATATCTCTGCTGTGTGCCGTCACATCATATTTTGTGATCTGGAAGGGATCCTTGCCTGCTTCCTGCAAAGCTGCAAGTTTTTCTCTTCTGACCTTTAAAAGCTGTCCAATATCCTGTTCCTGCTGCTTATTGTTTTCCATTTCTGTTCCCATGCCTTTCTTATATCGGCTCCGGCCGATCCTGTATCCTAATTTGATCTCTGAATTTCCAGAACCTCATACTTTAAGACACCTGCCTGTGTCTCTACTTCCACGATATCTCCCACCTTTGCACCGATCAGTGCCTTTCCTACAGGGGATTCGTTGGAGATCTTGCCCTTTAAGCTGTTTGCCTCTGTGGAGCCTACGATCTTATAATCCAGATCCTCATTGTACTCCAGATCGCGGATCTTAACCTGGCAGCCGATGTTGATCTTGTCCAGATCTACCTCGTCCTCCACAACCACCTCTGCATTTTTCAGGATCTTTTCCAGCTCTTCGATTCTGGCCTCAATATCCCTCTGCTCGTCCTTGGCTGCATCGTACTCTGCATTTTCAGAAAGATCGCCCTGCTCTCTGGCTTCCTTTATCTTCTGAGCTACTTCTTTTCTCTTTACTACCTTAAGGTCATGAAGCTCGTCTTCATATTTGCGAAGACCCTCATAGGTAAGTATGTTTTTCTTTTCTTCCATTGTTATTCGCCCTTCCATCTTTTATTTTTATATATTTTAAGCTAATCAACCTATTCTAATTAACTTTCGTATTATACCCATTTTTTACCGCAGTGTCAAGGAATTTCAGGGCTGCGCCCCTGCTGACGTAGGATCCTTTCCCATTTTCTGAACAAAAAGCCCCTCCTGCCGTTATTTCTTTTCTCAGATCCAGCCAAAGCTCCCCCTTGCCACTTCTCTTTTCATAGGAAGGAACCAGCCCGAACTCATCCTGCAGAAATTCCCTCAAAGCTTCCTTTCCGCTGCTTTGCTTTCCAAGGATGCTGACCCTTCTCACCCTGTTTAAATAAGGATAAAGAAGCCATGCCGCTTCTTCCGCCTCGGTTTCTCCCTCCTCCGGCAAAGATACCGCCACCCGCTCAAAAGGAGTGCAGCGGTACAAAAGCGCTGCCAGCAGCTGCACAGGTACACTCTCCCATGCCCCCGGAAAGCCTTTTGCCATCACCTCTTCCTGACAGCAAAACTCGCTTCTGATCCTTTCCCTTGCCTGTTCCAGTACTCTTTCTGCCTGTTCCCTCCGCCAGGGCTGCACAGGAAACAGCGCCTGTTTTATGGTCGTTCCGGGAACTTCCAGTCTTTCTGACAGTCCCTTAATGCAAAAGCTCCTTCTTTCATATTCCGGCCAAAGGCCATAGTATACCTCCAAAAAGGCTGTCTTTCTTTTTCCGTCCCACAGAAAATAAGGAAGGCTGTTTTGAAGCCTTCCCATAACCATTCCCTTTCTGCGGAAATCAGGAATTTCTCCGGCGCATGCTCCCTTTTGAATTGACATATAAAAAATCGTTCTTATCTCCATATGTCATCCTATGCAGGGCTGTCCGTTTCTATTCCGAAAAATGCTATTCTTCCTTTTCTCCAAGCGCTTCCGAAAGCGCCTCCTTCAGTTCTTCAAAGCTTTCCATGGCATTGATCCTTCTGCGCAGCGCCGCCGAGTTCGGATACCCTGCCGTATACCAGGAAATATGCTTTCGCATTTCCCGCACAGCTGTATACTCTCCCTTATGGGCAAGCTCCATTTCCGCATGGGAAAGAATGGTGTCATACACCTCTTTTCCTGTGGGCCTTTCCTGCACTTCGCCTGTTCTGAGATAGTGCTCGATCTCTCTGAAGATCCAGGGATTTCCCTGGGCAGCCCGGCCAACCATGATCCCGTCGCAGCCTGTCTGTGTGAACAGGGCCTTTGCTGAAGGGCCGTCTACCACATCCCCGTTTCCAATAACCGGAATAGACACAGCCTGCTTCACCTTTGCAATGATCTCCCAGTCTGCCTGACCGGAATAATACTGTTCCCTGGTCCTGCCATGCACAGCAACTGCAGCCACGCCGCAGCCTTCCGCAATTTTGGCGATCTCAACCGCATTCACATGCTCTTCGTCAAAGCCCTTACGGATCTTTACTGTCACCGGCTTTTTTATGGCGCGCACGGTCTTTGTGAGGATCTTTTCCACAAGCTTTGGATCTTTCAGCAGGGCCGATCCTTCTCCGTTATTAACGATCTTCGGAACCGGGCAGCCCATGTTCAGATCCAGTATGGCGAAAGGCCTTTCCTCGATCCTTTTAGCCATTTCACTGATAATATCCGGATCGGATCCAAAAAGCTGAAGGGATACCGGTATTTCCCCCTGATCGATTTCCAAAAGTCCCTCTGTATTCTTATTGCCGTATAAGATTGCCTTGGCGCTGACCATTTCCATGCAGACAAGGCCGGCGCCCTGTTTTCTGCAAAGCAAACGAAATGGCAGGTCGCTTACACCTGCCATGGGCGCCAAGATCAAATTGTTTTGAAGAACCACATTTCCAATCTGCATGGCTTTATTCCTTTACGTTTTTTTCGTAGATCAGGCGAAGCCCCTCTAAGGTCAGATCCCTGTCGTAAATATTGATGGAGTCTGTTTCATCGGCGATGATCCTTCCGAGTCCTCCGGTAGCAACCACCTTCAGGTTTCCATACCCGGTTTCCTTCCGCACCTGCTCGATAATATATTCTGTCTGGCCGATCTGCCCGTAAACAAGCCCCGCCTGCATGCTGGAAACAGTTTCCTGGGCCAGAATGGATTTTGGCTTTTTGATCTCTACCTCCGGCAGCTTTGCCGTATCCTCCCACAGAGCCTTTGCAGATATTTTAATTCCGGGCGCCGTGATCCCTGCCGTAAACCGGCCGTCCTCCGTTACCAGATCATAGGTTGTGGCCGTTCCAAAGTCAAGCACCAGCACAGGGCCTCCATACAGCTCATACGCTGCCACTGCATCTACAATACGGTCCGGGCCGATTTCCCTTGGATTTTCCGTTACGATCTTAATTCCGGTTTTGGTCCCCGGCCCAACAATGATCGGCGTGGTTCCAATATACCTTGTAATGGCTCCCGTAAGGGAATGCATTACATTAGGCACAACGCTGGCAATAATGGTTCCCTCAATCTCCTCATGCTTAATATCATTAATGCGCAGCAGCTCCCGCAGGCTGATCCCGTATTCGTCTGAGGTTCTGGGAAGCGCGCTCATCATCCGGAAGGTGGTTTTCAATTTTTTCTTATCGTATACTCCGCAGGTAATATTGGTATTTCCTACATCCACTACCAGTATCATGGTCTTATTCCTCCTCGTCAAGCAGCGCCCCTACATCCTCATGCAGGATAAAAACCCTGTAGTAAAGACTGAGGGATTCAAAAAGCTCCTGCCTTTTCCTGCGCACCTCATTCACCAGAAGTCCGCTTCCGATCTCGTCATAGAGATAATCCTCCGGGGCAAACTCCGTGCGCATGTTGACGCTCCCATCCTCTTCAAATCCGATGGTAAAGATCCCTCCGATCTCCTCCGTAAAAAGCACGCAGATAATATGAAGTTCATCCTTGATCGATTGTGGAAGCTTATCAAATTTTTCATTAAAATAATACTTCTGTTCATAGGCATTTGCCCCGCAAAGTATCATGCCTTCCCCTGCTGCCTGTTTTTCCATAAAGTCTCCGTTCTTTTCAGTTATTACAGCGTTGCTGCCATAACCGCCTTAATGGTATGCATACGGTTCTCCGCCTCGTCAAAGACCACGGACTGAGGAGATTCAAACACCTCGTCCGTCACTTCCATTTCCGTAACGCCGAACTTCTCGCCCATTTCCTTGCCAATCTTGGTTTTCAGATCATGGAAGGCAGGAAGGCAGTGCATAAAGATTGCATTCTCTCCGGCATTTTCCATCACCTTCCGATTAACCTGGTAAGGAGACAGCTCCTTGATCCGTTCTTCCCAAACCTGTGCAGGCTCGCCCATGGACACCCACACATCTGTATAGATCACATCAGCCCCCTTAGTACCCTCTTCAACCTTGTCCGTAAGGGTAATGGTAGCCCCCGACTGCCGTGCGATCTTCTCACAGGTCTCCACAAGCGCCTTGTCAGGGAAATATTTAGGAGTGGTACAGGCTGTAAAATGCATGCCAAGCTTTGCGCAGACTACCATCAGGGAATTTCCCATATTATAGCGAGCATCCCCCATATAGGTCAGCTTTACGCCTTTAAGGCGTCCAAGCTTTTCCCGGATGGTCAGCATATCTGCCAGCATCTGTGTGGGATGGAATTCATTGGTCAGGCCGTTCCAGACGGGAACGCCTGCATACTTTGCAAGCTCCTCCACGATCTCCTGCTCAAAACCACGGTATTCAATGCCCTCATACATTCTTCCCAGCACTCTGGCCGTATCGGCAATGCTTTCCTTTTTGCCGATCTGGGAACCGCTGGGATCAAGATAAGTGGTTCCCATTCCCAGATCATGAGCCGCCACCTCAAAGGAGCATCTTGTTCTGGTACTGGTCTTCTCAAAGATCAGCGCTACATTTTTCCCTCTGTGCAGATCCTGGGTACTGATGCCCTTCTTCTTTTTCTCCTTTAATTCTGCCGAAAGATCGATGAGATATAAGATCTCTTCCGGTGTAAAATCCAAAAGTTTTAAAAAGCTTCTGCCCTTTAAATCTATTTTTTCCATAGTCAACTCCATTTCTGCCTGTATTGCAAGCCTCTAGTTTGCTGTCTTATTCTGATCTGATACCAGTTCCTTTACAGAGGTTGCAAGTCCTGCCAGCCCCTGGATCTCGGAAGGAATAATGATCTTTGTTGCTTTTCCGTCAGAAGCCTTTTCAAATGCTTCCAGGCTCTTAATGCGGAGCACTGCTTCATCTGCGCCTGCCTCACGGATCATGCGGATACCGTCCGCCTTTGCCTGCTGTACCTTCAGGATTGCTTCCGCTTCACCTTCTGCCTCACGGATCATCTTTTCCTTCTGTGCCTCTGCTCTTAAGATCGCAGACTGCTTTTCTGCTTCCGCTTCCAGAATGGCTGCTTCCTTCTTTCCTTCTGCAACCGTAACGCTTGCCTTCTTTTCTCCCTCTGCCCTTGTAACGGCCTCACGCCTCTCACGCTCTGCCTTCATCTGCCTTTCCATGGCGTTCTGGATCTCTGCGGGAGGAATAATATTTTTCAGTTCCACACGGTTTACCTTAATTCCCCAGGGATCTGTAGCCTCATCCAGGCTGGCTCTCATTTTGGTGTTAATGGTCTCTCTGGAGGTCAGGGTCTGATCCAGTTCCAGATCACCGATGATATTTCTAAGAGTGGTTGCAGTCAGGTTTTCAATGGCCATGATCGGATTTTCCACCCCGTACGCATACAGCTTGGGATCCGTGATCTGGAAAAATACGACCGTATCGATCCGCATCGTAACGTTATCCTTTGTGATCACCGGCTGAGGTGCGAAATCCACTACCTGCTCCTTTAAGTTGATCTTCTTGGCCACCTTATCCAGAATAGGCAGCTTAAAATGAAGTCCCACAGACCAGGTTCCCTGGTAAGCGCCAAGTCTTTCCACTACAAAGGCATAAGCCTGCGGCACGATCTTCACGCAGGATGCTAAAAGCAGTAAAATTAAAATACAGATTACTAAAATGATCATTTTGTTTCCTCCTGTTTTTGCTCTTTTTCTTCTACCATAAGTTTCACGCCATTAATTGCCCTGATCACCACAACACAGCCCACCGGCAGCGTTATGCCGTCCTTTACCGTTCTGGCGCTCCATTCCTGTCCGCCTACGGTCACCTGCCCAATTCCCTGCAGGTTATCGATCTCGCTGATCACAATGGCCTGTTTGCCGATCAGGCTTTCTACATTAGTCTTGATCCTGTCTTTGTTAAAATATTTTACCGCAATGGGTCTTGTAAAATACAGAAGCACAAACGAAACCGCCACAAAAAGAAGAAGCTGCAGCCATAACGGTGCGGAAAATGCAGCGCTTACAGCAGCCACCAGGGAACCGCCCGCAAACCAGATCGTTGTCAGCCCCATTGTAATGATTTCAATCACAATACATGCCACAAAAATAATCAGCCAGGTTGTTGTCATTCTGTCTCACCATGCCTTTCTTTCCCAGGTTATGATAACTATATTTCTTTCATTCTACTACACAATACATACGGACGCAAACAGATTATGGGAGCAAAGGCAAAAAGCTGCCACCTGCGGTATGTTTCCTTTCCCACCGCCGGTGACAGCTTATTTCTTCTGTTTCTTCTTTATTAAATTACTTTTCCGTTACCAGAAAACATGATCTCCCAGAACATAGCCTTCCCTGGTTCCCGCACGCCGGAAGTGGGTCGCGCCTCCAACGGTGGTTTCCCCGTTGATGGCCGCCTGGGCTGCCTGGAGACAGGCATCCGGGACATTTCCCTCATAAACTCTTGCAACCTTGCCGGTCATGGCAGGTGTAAACTGGCCGGAAGCATAAATAACTGCATGGATGGTGTTAGGATAAGCTCCGCTCCGCACACGGTTCATAACCACTGCACCGACGCCCAGCATGCCGTCATAGGACTGGTTTCCGGCTTCGCAGTAGATCAGCGCACCAAGCAGTCTCAGTTCATCCGCATCTGCGGATACCTTGCCCTGGTTAGCCTTCCGCTTGCGCTCCTCTGCCTCCCGCTCTCTGATCCGGATCACATCCATGGTCTCGCCTTCATCGATGTGGAACTTCACATTCACATAATCGGAATTTACATATCCGATCTCACCATCATAATCTACACTGATCCAGTGGTCATTCACTGTCTCAATAAAATCCACGCTGTCCTCATAGGCAAGAAGCCCGTAGACGTCTGCGTTATCGTTTGGCTCTGTCCTGACTCTGACTGCTTCCACATCCAGAGTAACAATCCAGTTTCCAACATCCTCTGCCATTTTCTTGGCGTCCTCGCCAAACAGAAGATATTCGTCCTTTGCCCAGCCGATCACATTACCGGATTTCAGCTTTGTCCAGCCGTCCTTCTGCTCCAGGATCGTTCCTCCGCAGTCTTTGTACAAAAGACCGACCTTGTCGGAATCTTCACTGGCCTTTTCCCGGATATTCAGGGCATTCTGAACATTCGCCATGGTAAGCTCCTGTTCCATTCTTTCCTTTTCGGCTTCAAATTTCTCGTTGATATCGAGGCTTGTTTGATTTTGCACAGGCGCATCATTACTAAGAGCACTGGGATCGAGGATCTCCGCTACCCCTGAGCTCAAAAAATTATGCCCCTCCTTTTCACTGGCCTGAACGGTTATTTCCTCTGCCAGAAGGAATAGCAGGCTCACAAAAATGCCTGCTGCCACATGGGGCAGAATCTTTCTCCGGTTCATCTTGCTCCCTCCAAATACCTCTGCAACCGAATGTTACAGATTTGTTACAACAAGTATGGTGACTATATTAGCAAATTGTCCCATCTTTGTCAAGTTTATGCAATTTTACCCGGATTTTATGCCAGTTTTTTTTCCAGTTTTTTCCTTATTTGTTACGGTTTTTTTACATATTTTTTGATCTTTCGACACAGGCTTCAATGGCCTTCATCACAGCTCCCCGAAGCCCTGCTTCCTCCAGTGCCTGCACCCCGCAGATGGTCGTTCCGCCGGGGGAGCAAACCATGTCCTTCAGCTCTCCCGGATGCTTTCCGCTTTCCAGCAAAAGCTTGGCGCTTCCAAGCACGGTCTGGGCTGCAAACCCAAGAGCCTGGCTCCTTGGCATCCCTGCTTTTACCCCTCCGTCTGCCATTGCTTCAATAAACTGGAACACAAAGGCCGGCGAGCTTCCGCTTACAGCACCCACTGCATCCATTAGACGTTCCGGCACCTCATAGGCCAGTCCGAAGCTCAAAAGCAGCTTCATACAGGTTTCCATTTCTTCATCCGTCACTCTGCTGTTCCTGCAGGCCCCGGTACATCCCTCCAGTACCATGGCCGGCGTGTTTGGCATACATCTGATCAGGCTGATCTCTTTTCCAAAAGCCTCTTCGATCTGAGCAATGGTCTTTCCGGCTGCAATGCTGACGATCAGGGTCTGCGCTTTCACCTGATCCCTGATCTGCGGGATCACCTCGCCAAACATCTGCGGCTTTACTGCCAGGAACAGAATATCCGCCTGCTGTGCCACCTGCTCGTTGCTCTCACCGATGGTAATCCCGTATTTCTTGGAAACCCTGTCTCTGGTTTCCTTTGTCCTTGCATATCCCAGGATGTCCTCCGGAGAGATGATGTTTTTCCGCAGGATCCCTCCGATCATGGCCTTTGCCATATTTCCAAGTCCAATAAATCCAATCTTCATCTGTTCATCCTTCCTTTCTGCCCCTTAACTATTATTTCTCCTGTCCCAAAGTAAAACGCCCCGTACTGCCTGCCGCCTGATACAGCAAAAGAGCTGCCGCAACCGATGCATTAAGAGACTCCAGCTTTCCCTCCATGGGGATCTTAAGATAAGTGTCTGCAAGCTGTGCTGTTTCCGTCTTCAGTCCGTTCCCTTCATTTCCGATCAGAAATGCGCTTCCCCCGCTGTATCTGATCTGGTGAAAAAATTTCTCGCCCTTTAAATGAGCCGCATAAGTGGTGATCCCGCTTTTTTTCAGAAGACTTACAGCCTCCTCCAGATTTTCCATGTACACAAAGGGCACTCTGTAAAGGGAGCCCATGGTTGCCCGGATGGTTTTGGGATTATAGATATCCACCGTCCCCTTGCTCATAATGACGCCGTCCGCCCCGGCTCCTTCTGCCGTCCGCATCATGGTCCCAAGATTCCCGGGATCCTGTATATCCTCCAGGATCAAAAACAGGGGTTCCCTGCCCTGTTCCTGCTTTTTCTTTTCTGCCTGTGCGATCATCTCCTTTAAGCTGCAGCTTCCGCTTTTCACCACAAACAGAATTCCCTGGGGAGTCTTGGTGTCAGATATTTTGCGGAAGACCTCTCCGCTGACCAGCTCTACCGGGATTCCCAGCTCTCCGCACCTGCACAGCTTCTGATAGACCCTTTCCCTGTGAGGATTGTCATCCTTTTTTTCCGTCAGGGAAAGATAAAAGCTTTCGGAACAGTAGATCTCCTTTAAGACCTCTTCCGGCACCTCTTCAAACATCCGCACCCCTTCTGTCACGAAAAGCCCTTCCTTGCTCCTTGCCCTGCTTTTTTCCTGCAAAAGGAGAACATGCCGGATCCTGCTGTTTATCATACTTGTTATCATGGCTTCCTCCAAATTTTTAAAGCCGCCTTCCGGCGGCTTTTATGAAACTATTGTGATAATAATCTGCTGACCTGATAATGATATTCCGGGATCTCCTTCTGCATGTTCAGCGCTTCCTCAATATCAAAATCCTGGAACTCACCGTGCTTATATCCCACTACGCGGTTGCTCTTTCCGTCACAGAGGATATCTGCTGCATAAGCTCCCATAATGGATGCATAAAAACGGTCTTTACAGGTAGGCGAACCGCCTCGTTGCATGTAACCCAGGATCGTGGCTCTGGTTTCAATTCCCGTTGCAGCTTCAATTCTCCTTGCCATGGATGTGGAATGTCCAATTCCCTCTGCATTGACGATAATGTGGTGCGTCTTACCTCTTTTACGGTTGTTGATAATATTGTTAATGATATTCTGTTCGTTAAAATCATATTTTTCCGGCAGCAAAATGTCCTCTGCGCCGTTGGCAACTCCGCACCAGAGTGCGATATATCCCGCATTTCTTCCCATTACTTCGATAATACTGCATCGTTCATGGGAGGAAGAGGTATCCCGCACCTTATCAATGGCCTGCATGGCCGTATTGATTGCGGTGTCAAAGCCTATGGTATAATCTGTACAGGCAATATCCAGATCAATGGTACCCGGAAGGCCAATGGTGTTGATCCCCTGTCTGGAAAGCGCCTGGGCGCCCCGGTAGGAACCGTCTCCGCCGATCACCACAAGGCCGTCGATCCCATGCTTTCTGCAGATCTCCGCACCCTTCTCCTGTCCTTCCTGTGTTTTAAATTCCGGACAGCGGGCTGTACCTAAAATCGTTCCGCCTCTTTGGATGGTGTCGGACACATCCTTCTTTTCCATGTCTATGATCTCTTCATTTAAGAGCCCCTGATAGCCCTTCTTAATGCCTTTTACCTTCACGCCGTTGCTGATGGCCTTACGGACAACCGCACGGATCGCTGCGTTCATTCCCGGCGCATCACCGCCGCTGGTCAGTACGCCAATGGTCTTTATTTCTTTTGCCATAGTCACTCCTCATTTCTAAGCAGCCTGAGAACTTTTTTGCCCATAGGCAGGCAGCTGGCTGTATGTTTATTTTACCCTCTTTCAGGGGTGTTTTCAATATTTTTTCACATCAAAGGAAATTTTTATATTCTCATTCCCAAATCTCCCCATCAGCTCCGAAATCAGCTTTTCGTCTGCATTTACGTTTTTGTTGGGAGGCAGCTGTTTCATGGATTTGGGATCCTCAATGTAGATCACCACCCCGTCCTGACCATCGGAATCTGCTAACATCTTATACAGCTCCCCCACGTTTTCCTCGTACTCCTGCCTGGTCTCAAATTTGATCCAGAGCTTTCTTTGGACTTCATCAAAGGGGGTCACTCTCTCGCAGATCAGCTTTCCGTCCTTGTCCTCCTCCAGTGAAACCCTTCCTTTTATAAATACCTTGTTATCCTCTGTAAGCTTTTCATGATACTTTTCATAATCCTTGGGAAAAACAATGACCTCCACGCTCCCTAAAAGATCCTCCAGCGTCAGAAATGCCATGATCTTATCATTTTTGGTGTATTTGATCTTTTTGTCTGCGATCATTCCTCCAATGGTAACGCTCATGTTATCCTTCACCACCGTTTCCCCGTCTTCCTCCTTCAGCATAAAATCCGCCGTGGTGTTGGTGATGCCCTTTTTCCAGAGCTCCTCCCATTCCTCAAGAGGATGGCCGCTGATATAAACGCCAAGTACTTCCTTTTCAAAGGAAAGAAGCATTTCCTTGGAGTATTCTCCCACATCCGGAAGCTTTACGTCAAATTCTTCCTTCTGGCTGTCATCCACCAGGTCAAACAGGCTCATCTGCCCTGCCATATTATTTTTCCTGTCCTTGATAATATGATCCATGATCTGGACATAGGCGCTCATGAACTGTTTTCTGGTTCCGGGAAGGCTGTCAAAGGCTCCTGCCTTGATAAAGTTCTCCATCGCCTTTTTGTTCACATCCTTCTGCGCCACCCTGGTGATAAAGTCCTTCAGATTAACGTATGGGCCTCTTTCCCTTCTTTCCTCTACCACCGCATCGATCACCGGTCTTCCTACGCTTTTAATGGCGGTCAGCGCATAACGGATAGATCTGCCGTTTACCGAGAACCCGCTTTCTCCCTGATTGATATCCGGCGGAAGAATGGTAATTCCCATGCTTTTGCACACCATAATATATTCTGCCACTTTTTCAGAATTATCAATCACGGAGGTCATAAGCGCCGCCATAAATTCCACCGGATAATAATATTTTAAAAAGGCGGTCTGATATGCTACCACTGCATAGCAGGCTGCATGGGATTTATTAAAGGCGTACTTGGCAAAATCCATCATTTCATCATAGATCTTGGAAGCAGCCTCCTCCGGAATCCCCTTTGCCACGCATCCCGGCACCTGCTCCTCTTCATTTCCGTAAATAAAGTTGGCGCGCTCCTTTTCCATAACGGCCTGCTTCTTTTTGCTCATGGCACGCCGCACCAGATCGCTCCTTCCCAGGGTATAGCCTCCCAGGTCGCGGACGATCTGCATGACCTGCTCCTGGTACACGATACAGCCATAGGTAGGCTCCAGGATCGGTTCCAGCTGGGGACAGCTGTAGGTAACCGTGGAAGCATTGTTCTTTCCCCGGATATATTTGGGAATAAAGTCCATTGGCCCCGGACGGTACAGAGAAATTCCCGCAATGATGTCCTCCAGGTTCTGCGGCCGGAGCTCCTTCATGAAGCTTTTCATTCCGCCGCTTTCAAGCTGGAACACGCCGTCCGTTTTTCCTGTTCCGATGGAAGCCAGAACCTTCTTATCGTCCATGTCAATGTGATCTAAGTCAATATGGACGCCCTTGCTTTTTTCGATCAGAGCCACTGCGTCCCGCAGCACCGTCAAGGTTCTAAGGCCCAGGAAATCCATTTTCAGAAGACCCAGCTCCTCTATGGTTGTCATGGTAAACTGGGTTGTAATAGAACCGTCCGCTCCCCTTGAAAGGGGCACCAGCTCCTCTGCAGGTTTAGAACAGATCACTACCCCCGCCGCATGCATGGAGGTGTGCCTGGGAAGTCCCTCAAGGCGCTTACTCATATCGATCAAGGTCCTGACCTGCTCATCTCCCTCGTAAAGCTTTCTCAGCTCAGGATTGATCTGAAGGGCTCTGTCAATGGTGATGTTCAGCTCATTGGGTATCATCTTGGCAAGGGAATCCACATAGGCATAGGGCAGATCCATCACCCTGCCCACATCCCGGATCACGCCCTTTGCCGCCAGGGTACCAAAGGTAACGATCTGAACCACCTTCTCCGGCCCATATTTACGGCTTACATAGTCTATGACCTCCTGCCGTCTTTCGTAGCAGAAGTCAATATCAATATCAGGCATGGAGACACGTTCCGGATTCAGAAAACGCTCAAACAGAAGATTATACCTGATGGGATCGATGTTGGTGATCTTCAGCGCATAGGAAACAATGCTTCCCGCTGCCGATCCACGGCCCGGCCCCACCATGATCCCGTTTGATTTTGCATAATTGATAAAATCCCATACGATCAGGAAATAATCCACATATCCCATGGTCTTTATGACATCCAGCTCATAGGTAAGGCGTTCCCGGAAGCTCTGCCCCGTCACTCCGGCTGGTGCATCCAGATCCTCTCCATAGCGTTCCTTAAGCCCGTCCAGACAAAGCTTATTTAAATAAGTCCAGGAGTCATAGCCCTCCGGCACTTCAAAATGAGGGAGCTTGGTCACTCCAAATTCGATCTCCACATTACATCTGTCCGCAATCCTCTGGGTGTTTTCCACGGCCTCCCAGGCATAGGGAAAGAGCCCCTTCATCTCTTCTTCACTTTTTACATAATACTGGCCACCCTCATAACGCATGCGATCCTCATCCGCCAGTTTTTTCCCGGTCTGGATACAAAGAAGAATATCATGAGGTTTTGCATCCTCGGCATAGGTATAGTGGGCGTCATTGGTTGTCACCAGCGGAATGGACAGCTCCCTGCTCAGCTTCAAAAGCTCCGTGTTGACCAGCTTCTGCTCAGGGATCCCGTGATCCTGCAGCTCCAGGAAATAGTTGCCCTCCCCAAAGCAGTCCCGGTAACGGATCGCCGCCTTTCTGGCCTCATCGATCAGCCCTTTTTGGATGTACCTTGGAACCTCTCCTGCCAGGCAGGCAGAAAGCGCAATGATCCCCTCATGATAGGTCTGTAAAAGCTCCATGTCCACTCTGGGCTTATAATAATATCCTTCTGTAAAGCCACGGCTGACGATCCTGGACAGATTGGCATAGCCAATATTGTTTTCTGCCAGAAGGACCAGATGATAATAGCGATCCTCCCCGCCTCCAAGCTCCTTGTCAAACCGGGAATCCGGCGCCACATAAACCTCGCATCCAAGGATCGGCTTGATCCCCTGGGCCTTACATTCCTTATAAAAATCGATCACGCCATACATCACTCCATGGTCTGTAATGGCAGCGCTGTTCATTCCCAGCTCCTTGACCCGCTTTACATATTCCTTTATTTTGTTGGAGCCGTCCAAAAGACTGTATTCTGTGTGGACATGCAGATGTGTAAATGCCATAAAAGCCTCATTCCGGAGCAAAAAGCCCTCTGTTTGTGTTGTATGTAAAAAAGGAGTACCGCCCTCCGGCGATACTCCTTTATTTTACCAAAAACAGCTTCAGTTTTCTACATAAGAATAATATTTAAAAGCCAAAGCACAAGGGCAGCTACCAAACCAATGATGCTGAGGAGCGTGCTTCTCCCTTATCCTATAAATATTTCTTCAGTGCATCTACCTTATCAAGCCTCTCCCATGGAAGGTCAAGATCATTACGTCCAAAGTGTCCGTAAGCTGCTGTCTGCTTGTAGATCGGACGACGAAGATCCAGCATCTTAATGATGCCTGCCGGGCGAAGGTCAAAGTTTTCCCTGATGATCTCTACCAGCTTCTCGTCAGAAAGCTTTCCGGTTCCGTAGGTATCTGCCATAATGGAAGTAGGCTGTGCCACGCCGATAGCATAGGAAAGCTGGATCTCGCACTGCTCGGCAAGTCCTGCTGCCACAATGTTCTTTGCAACATAACGCGCTGCATAAGCTGCAGAACGGTCTACCTTTGTGCAGTCCTTTCCGGAGAAAGCGCCGCCGCCGTGACGGGCATATCCGCCGTAGGTATCTACGATGATCTTACGTCCGGTAAGACCTGCATCACCGTGAGGCCCTCCGATTACAAAACGGCCTGTGGGGTTGATAAAATATTTGGTGTTTTCATCTAACAGATGCTTGGGAAGAATGGGATCAAACACATACTTCTTAATATCCTCATGGATCTGCTCCTGGGTCACATCCGGGTCATGCTGGGTGGAAAGTACAACCGCCTCAAGACGAACCGGCTTTCCGTTCTCATCATACTCTACGGAAACCTGGCTCTTGCCGTCCGGTCTTAAGTAGGAAAGGGTTCCGTCCTTACGAACCTTGGTCAGCTGCAGTGCAAGCTTGTGTGCCAGGGAAATGGGATAAGGCATATATTCCTCGGTCTCGTTGGTGGCATAACCGAACATCATACCCTGATCTCCTGCACCGATGGCTTCGATCTCCTCATCAGACATCTTGTTTTCCTTTGCCTCAAGGGCCTTGTCCACGCCCATTGCAATATCCGCAGACTGCTCGTCAATGGCTACTAAAACCGCACAGGTATTGCCGTCAAATCCATATTCAGACTTGGTGTAACCGATCTCCTTTACCGTGTCACGGACGATCTTCTGCATATCCACATAAGCGTTTGTGGTGATCTCTCCTGTCACCAGAACAAAGCCTGTACATACAGCCGTTTCACATGCCACACGGCTCATGGGATCCTTTTCCATGCAGGCATCCAGGATCGCATCGGAAATGGCATCGCATACCTTGTCGGGATGTCCTTCTGTTACCGACTCGGAAGTAAATAATCTTTTTTCCATTTTTTCCTCTTTTCTGTGCTGCTTTCTGTTGCAAAGCCGGCGCTTTCAGCACGGACGCCGCACTTTGTCTGCACTTTGCCCTAAAGGCGCACTTCCACAAAAGCATCTGCTTTCCGCTCATCCTTTGTGAAATAAAAAAACCGCTTATCATACATAAGCGGATCCGATAATCAAATCCTCTTATTGTTCGATTGCCGTAAGGCTGCTTGCTCGCTCAGGTTGGCACCTTCCATATCGGGGTTGCCGTGGCTTCACAGGTCCTATGTACCTCCACCACTCTGAATAAGAGTTTCTTAACAATATTGAATTTTCCTATCTACGCTAAGACTACACTATACGACATGGTTTGTCAATGGGTAATTCCAGTTCCTTTGTTGACAACCTTTTTCCGCCATTTTATAATAAAATAGTATAAAAAATCCGCTTAGAATGGGGAAACGCATGAGAAGAGTAGACACTGCCGATTTACTTCCCGGTATGATCACCGCTGAGGATGTGTACGACTACAACAATCAGCTCATCCTGCCAAAGGGTCTGATCCTGAACGACCAGACGATCACAAAACTGACTTTTTATTCCATTATACAGGTCAAGGTAGAAGACGAGTCTGTGGAAACCGCCACCGGCTCTGCTCCTTATGAGCTGTCCTATTCCGAGCGTATCAGAACCAGTCCGGAATTTATTAAATTCCGCAGCGAGTTTACAACCGATGTAGACAATTTCAGACATGCCATCAATGATGTGGTCCAGAAGGGATCTCCTCTTGATGTGGACAAGCTGATGAACTATACCCTGAACATTCTGGATCTGAGCGCCACTACCCCCAATTTATTTGATATGCTTCACAGCATGCGGGAATATGATGACGCCACCTACGTTCATTGTATGAATGTGGCCCTGATCTGTAATATCTTTGCCAGATGGCTGCGTCTTGGCGAAGAGGACACAAGACTTGCTACCATCAGCGGTCTGCTCCATGACATTGGAAAGACCAAGATCCCGGAGACAATCATCAAAAAGCCCGGGAAGCTTACCGACCAGGAATATGATATTGTAAAGACTCATCCCCAGGTAGGCTATGATATTCTGAAAAGCTCCAACTTAGATCCCCGCATTTTGGACGCTGTGCTGATGCACCATGAACGCTGCGACGGCTCCGGTTATCCTCAGGGGCTTAAGGGAAAGCAGATCAGCTCCTTTGCAAAGATCGTTGCCATTGCGGACGTTTATGACGCCATGACAAGCGCCCGGATCTACCGCGGCCCTCTTTGTCCTTTCAAGGCGATTGCCCTTTTTGAAAGCGAGGGACTGAACAAATATGATCCCGGCTATATTATGACCTTCCTGGAAAACGTCGTAAACACCTACCTGTTAAATGAGGTGCGGCTCAGCAATGGTTTCCGGGGTACAGTGGTCTATATTAACAGGGACAGGCTTTCCGCTCCCACCATCAAGACTGACCACGGCTTTATAGATTTGTCCCTGCATCCCGACATTACTATTGAAGCGCTGTTATAGAACGGCAGTCTGTTATAAAGATATATGCTTGATCAGCAAAAAAGATCCATACCAAGAAACGCCAGAACCGGCATTTGCCGGAACTGGCGTTTCTTTACCAAGGATTTATTTTACAGTCTCTTAACACTTTCGTACCTTCTGTTCTTATCCGATCTTCAATCTGAATTTCTGCATATCTCTCTCGGAACTGATCTTATCGATCTGTGCCCCAAGGCTTTGAAGCTTCAGATGGAAATCCTCATAGCCTCTTTCAATGAATTTAATATCATCCACAATGGTAGTTCCCTCTGCTGCCAGTCCTGCGATCACAAGGGCCGCTCCTGCACGCAGATCCGGAGCGCTGATGCTGGCTCCGGTATAACGGGAAACGCCGTCAATGATCGCCGTGTTTCCTTCTACCTTGATATTGGCCCCCATACGGGTAAGCTCATCTACATATTTAAAACGATTTTCAAAAATACTTTCTGTTACAATACTGGTTCCCCTGGAAAGTCCCAGCGCCACCGTGATCTGTGGCTGCATATCCGTAGGAAATCCCGGATAGGGAAGGGTCTTTACATGGGTATGGGTCAGGGGCTTGGCAGCTACCACGCGCACAGCGTCATCCGATTCCTCCACCTCACACCCGATTTCTGTCAGTTTGGCGCTGATGGATTCCAGATGCTTGGGGATCACGTTTTTGACGGTCACATCCCCCTTGGTCACTGCTGCCGCAAACATAAAGGTTCCTGCTTCGATCTGATCCGGAATGATCGTATATTCCGTGCCATGCAGCTTGGGAACACCTTTGATCCTGATCACATCTGTTCCCGCTCCCTTAATGGAGGCACCCATACAGTTCAGGAAATTGGCCACATCCACTACATGAGGCTCCTTTGCTGCATTTTCAATGATCGTCTGTCCTTCCGCCATAGCTGCTGCCAGCATGACATCAATGGTTGCACCTACCGATACCACGTCCATATAAATATGGCCGCCGCGAAGGTGCTCTGTTTCTGCTATAATCAGTCCATGCTCAATCCGCACATCCGCTCCCAGTGCCCGAAAGCCCTTGATGTGCTGGTCGATGGGTCTTAATCCGATATTACAGCCCCCAGGCAGGGTTACCTGGGCTTTATTATACTTTCCAAGTAATGCACCGATCAGATAATAGGATGCTCTGATCTTTTTAATAAAATCATCTTCAATGGGAAGATCCTGAATTCCCTTTCCCACAATTCTTACAGTATGTCTGTCTTTCCGTTCGATCACAGCGCCGATGCTTTCCATGGCCTGTAACATTGCATTGGTGTCCCGGACATCCGGAAGATTTTCTATCAATACAGCATCATCCGTCATGACAGAAGCTGCCAGAATGGCCAAAGCTGCATTTTTGGCTCCGCCAATCTCCACTTCTCCCACAAGCGGCGTCCCGCCTTTTATTGCATACTGTTCCATAGTATACCTCTATTTATAATCTTAATCCCGATCAAAATGTCATTTCCTACTGTCTCCTGCTGCCGTTAAGGCATAAGAGTAGCGGAGCACATTAATACTAATTATAACATATTCCACCTATTTGTAAACATCAAACATCAGTTCAGATAGTTCAGAGGATTTACCTGGGAGCCGCCGATCAGGATCTCAAAATGCAGATGGGGGCCTGTGCTGACGCCGGTATTTCCGCTCAGCGCAATTTTCTGTCCCTGGGAAACCGTTTGCCCGGCTGATACCAGGATCTTACTCAGATGCCCGTATCTGGTCTGTCTGCCATCCGGATGGTTGATATAGACCACATAGCCATAGCCGCTTCCCCAGCCTGCCTTTGCCACCGTTCCGCCACAGGATGCAAAAACAGCCGTTCCTGTAGGCGTAGCCCAGTCGATTCCCTTATGATAGGTGCTTGCCCCTCTTTTCGGTGCGTTTCTCCGTCCAAAGCCGGAGCTTTGTCTTCCTCCGGAAATCGGTTTGATATAGGTAGGCGGAATCTTGGTTCCTCTTTCTACAATCTTCGCCACAGCCTCATAGGTAACCTCTTCCTTTACAATTTCCCTGGAAATTTTCTTGTCATTTTCAAAGGTTACGATGGCGACCACCTTTCTACGGCCTGCAGAAGGCTCCTGAAGCACCTTTGTTTCCGTGGTATACCAGTCGTCATTGTCAATATAAACAACCTCTGCCTCATAATCCTCCTCGTAGTACATTTCTTCCTGGCGTATCACTGCAAGCTTTGGTTCCGGAATGGTAATGATCAGCTCATCCCCTGGCCTGATCATGGAATTTTCATCCTCAAGGGACTCATTCATTTCGATCAGCTTGTCCATGGGAATATTGACTTTGATCGCAATTTCCGAAAGGGTGTCTCCGGAAACCACTTCATATACATCGTTCTTTTCTTCTTCCTTTGTGACCTCGTTTATGGCGCTTTGCACATCTGTCAGTTCGCTTTCCGGCAGATAGGCTTCCACCACCTCGATCTCGTCCCCGTAGGCAATGGAGATCAGCCCCAGGTCATAATCCTCGAAATCCAGCTCCCCTGCCGGCGTTGCGTTTTCCACTGCCGCAGAAAGGTCTGCCAGAACGCCGGCCTCCATGTTGACAGTCTCCTGTGCTTCTTCCTTTGCAGCCACCTCTTCCCTGGTCTGAATCTCTGTAGTCAGAACCGTAAGCTCCCTTTCAGGATCCAGTCTCAGACCGGCCTGATATTTCCCCTCCGCATCGTACTTGTCAAGGGCGGCCTGCAAAAGCTTTACCACATCTTCCTTGCTGGAAAGATTTACCATATATTCATTGATCTTTACCACATAAGAACGGTGCAGAGTTTCCTTAATATTATCCGTCAGGACCTGCGTCATGCGGTCCACAATATCGGAGGGCTCGTCCATTTTTTCCCACAAGACTTCCCTTCCCTCTGTTTCCAGGTTACTCTCTGCAAGAACCAGCTCCGTTCCCTCTCCCGCAATCCTCTTTCTTGCCTCCAGGGCATATCTTCTCGCATCCTCCGGGTCTGCAACAGTACCGATCTCTACATTATTTAAAAACACCGTAAAAATATTATTTCCCACTTTTTCAAAAGGAACATAAGAAGGCAGAAAAAAGATACTGACAAAAACTGCCAGTATTGCAATTTTAATTTTTCTCACCTTTAATCTTTTATAGTAGCAGCTGATATGTTTCATACAAATAAAGCTCCGAATTTTGTAACATTTTCGTAATAGTTTTATTCTAACAGGTCTCTTTTTACTTGTAAAGCAGAAAAACTCGGTCTACAATGAAGGTAATACCTGCACCGGAAAGGAGGTTCCCATGTCCGGGATTATCTTTCATATCGATGTCAATTCCGCATATCTTAGCTGGAGCGCCCTAAAGCGGCTCTCCACCGGAGACCCACTGGATCTTAGGACAGTGCCCGCCATTGTAGGCGGCGATATGCAGAAACGCCACGGCGTTGTGCTTGCCAAGTCAGTTCCTGCCAAGAAATACGGCATTGTCACAGGGGAACCCATTGTAAACGCCTTTCGCAAGTGCCCCTCGCTGATCCTGGAAGCCCCGGATCAGACCCTTTATCATCATCAGAGCAGCCTGCTCATGCAATTTTTGTCAGATATCTGTCCTGATATCGAACAGCTTAGCATTGACGAGTGCTTTATGGATTTTACCCCCATAAGGGAACGTTATTCCTCCCCGGAGGCAGCCGCCAAAGCGATCAAGGATGAAATCAGGGAACACTTTGGCTTTACTGTCAATATCGGGATCTCTGACAGGAAGGTTCTTGCCAAGATGGCATCTGATTTTCAAAAGCCGGACAAGGTACATACCCTGTACTCCCATGAGATCAGGGAGAAAATGTGGCCGCTCCCCGTTTCTTCGCTGTACATGTGCGGTCATTCCAGCTCACAGGCTCTTTTAAAGCTTGAGATCCGCACCATCGGAGATCTGGCCTGTGCGGATCAGAAGGTTATAGAAGCTCATTTAAAAAGCCATGGTCTTTTGCTCTTCCGCTATGCCAACGGGATCGATGACTCTCCTGTTGTATCTGTGTCTGCAAAAGCGAAGGGCATTGGGAACTCCACCACCCTGGCAAAGGATGTTACAGACCGTCAGGATGCATTTGCCTGCCTTCTTTCTCTGTGTGAAAGCGTTTCCGCAAGGCTTCGCAAAACCGGACAGTTTGCCGGAATGGTCAGTGTGGAGATCAAGTACAGCGACTTTAAATGTGTTTCCCACCAGGCGGTTCTTTCTTCCCCTGCAAACACCACCCAGACTATTTATGAGGCGTCCTGCCGATTATTTGACGAGCTTTGGAACCATTCCCCCATAAGGCTTTTGGGCGTGCGCACCTCCAAGCTCACGGAGAAGGATGAGCCTTTCCAGCTTTCGCTTTTTGACCCTTCCCTGAAGGGTTCTCTTTCCTATTCCTCTCCGGCTGATCCGCTGCCGGGCGCACAAAAATGCGGCCCCTCTTCTCCTTCTGCGGAAAAGCTGGCCGCACTCGATAAAACTCTGGATTCCATCCGCCAGAAGTATGGCAAAGATGCTGTTGTGCGAGGCAGTCTGCTCAAAAAATGATCTCTGCCTTTGGATTTATGATTTTTTTACGCTGTAACCGAAGGTTCCGATCTTCTCACCAAGGGTATAATAGCTGCCGTGGGAATACGCCATAAGGTCTGCCTTGTCCAGCCAGAATTTTCCCTTCTTGTCCATATATCTGCGGTCTGCATGAACCGCCACCACTCTGGCAACATACATATCGTGGGTTCCAAGGCGCAGGGTCTGTTCCACCCTGCATTCAATATTGACCGGGCTTTCTCCGATCAGGGGAGCCTTCACTTCCTTACCCTTCAGAAGGGTCAGCTTCATGTCCTTTATCTTATCCGTATCCCGGCCGCTTTTTACGCCGCAGTAATCCGTTGCATATGCAAGCTCCCTGTTTGTCAGGTTGATCACAAACTCACCGGTCTCCTCTATCATATCATGAGAATAACGCTCCGGCCTTACAGATATGGACACCATAGGAGGATCGCTGCACACCGTCCCTGTCCAGGCAACGGTAAACACATTGGGCTTTCCCTCCTTATCTGCAACGGAAACCAGCACTGCCGGCACCGGATACAGCATATTTCCAGGCTTAAAGCTTTCTTTTTCCATAGAAATCACCATGTCTTTCCAAGCTTAAAACAGGTTTAGGGCTCTTGCGATCATGATCACCAGGTTTGCCACACTTACGATCATGGTAACGATCATAAAGGGAAGAAGCACCTTACTGCTGCTTGCAGCTTTCTCCTGTCCCTCTTTCAGCTCTGCCGTCTGTTTTTCCAGTTCTTCTATCATTGCCGCCTGTACATTGCGGTATACCTTTACATTATCCGTATGGAGAAAATCTTCCAGATTTTGGAAAAGCTCCTGCTGCTTTTCCTGCAGGCCTGACATTTTTTCTGTGATCTGCTCCAGATTGTCCGAGCTTTCCTTGATCTCTGCGATCTTTGCAAGGCTTTCGCTGAGCGTCTGGTTAATTCCCGCAATAGAAATATCAGAGGTTTCCTTGATCCTGGAAACAGAGGCGGCTTCCACTTCTCCTACCGCTTGATCCAGCTTCTCCCCTGCCTTCTCTGCCAGGCTTTGGACTCCCTGTGCGCTTTCTATATTTTTCAAATTCAGTTTCCGCATTTCCTGCAGGCAGTCATCATACTTTTCCATCTGCTCCTTAAATACGGTAAGCTGTTTTTCCATATTTTCCAGCTCCGCTGCTTCTGCTGCCGCATTGGCTCTTATCATCTCCTGTGCGCCTAATTTCTGCGCCACTTTATCCATGAAGTTGTCCATAATTCCTCCTCATACTTACCATATACTATAAGGTTCTACATTCCTTTGTATCATATCATTTTTAGCTGGTTTTTACAACAAAGTCTTATCCCGGCTCGTTTTGTGCATTTTGCACATATTTTAACTTCATTTTTTTACATCATTGTAAACATTAACGATAATTTCATATTGTGTTCATAGTTTGTTCATATTTATGGGTTATATTATTATTAAATCAAGCAAGACAAATGACAAGTGCAAAATAGATAAATTTTTTCATAATAGCCCAGGCGCAGCGATGTGTCTGGGCACTCCTCATTTTATGGGTTTTTTGCATGCAGCGTGTGTTCTCATCCTTTTCCATTGTTAAAGCAAAAACAGATCAAACAAGCGGCTCACTTCCGCTTATTTGATCTGTATCAGGTTCCAGTCAGTTTTTCAATATTCCTCATCCTCGCTGAGGCTTTGTACCTCTTCATTCAGGGAAAGCATTTTCGCATCCAGCGCCGAAACCATTTTCGCACAGTCCACCAGTTCATTTTTGATGTGCTCCGGAGCGTTTCCCTCAAATTTATAGTGGATCTTATGCTCTAGGCTTGCCCAGAAGTCCATTGCTACCGTTCTGATCTGTATTTCCACCTTGGTATCCACGATCCTGTCAGAAAGATATACCGGCACCGTCACCAGCATATGATAGCTCTTATATCCGCTGGGCTTGGGATTCACAATGTAATCCTTCACCGAGATCACCTTAATATCGCTTTGGTTGCTGATCATCTCTGCAATCCGGTAAATATCCGAAGTAAAGGAGCAGATGACTCTGATCCCTGCAATATCATTCACATACTGGATCATATTCTGGATGGTAGACTCGTAGCCATGCCTTTTAAGCTTCTTTACAATGCTCTCCGAGGTCTTGATCCTGGACTTAATGTGTTCAATGGGATTGTATCTGTGTACATGCTGAAACTCGTCATTTAAGATCTCCAGCTTGGTGGATATCTGCTTCAGCGCAGAATTATAGATCAAAATGACCTCTTTCCAGCTGTCAATGTCGCTGTCCCGCTCTACTCGTAACTCCATTTTGCCATTTCCCCTTTATACCTTTCTATTATGTATCCGCGCTTATTTCCGCCCCCGTTTGAATAAGCCGCAACCTTATGTTTATCTTAACATATTTCTTCCCAATAATGTAGCTTTTCACAGTATTTTAATCCTTTTTTAATGATTGTGAATTTCTTATTGCTCTGCTATAATGGCAGAAGATAACAGGCATCAGAAAACTGTGCAGGAGGCGTTTATGTTTCGTTTATGGGCCAAGATCTTTAAAGACAACCGCATGCTGAAGGATACTGTGATCTGCGATGCCACTGCAGATACCCGCACCCACAAGATTTTTCATGCCCTGGATGAAGTCTGCTCCCAGTTCGACCTGGGGAAGCCCATCTGGCTCGACGCCACCGTTTCTGACTTTCAGCGTCATTCTAAAACTCGTTTTTATCAGGATAATTTTATGGAAACCATTGATTTTGATTATCTGGAGATCCATGTCATTGAGGAAGACTGATCAGCCCAAATTCAGTATATGAGCGTTCCTTACCATCTATTCCTTTTTTCCTATTTTAAACTGCATAAAAGGATTTGACACAGGAAATATTGTGTAGTAGTATCATAATATATTTAATGTAGTTATGAAAACTACTTGTTGCGTATATGATGTTATAAAGAATGGAGGTATCCTAATGCAAATTACAATTCGAGAACCAGGAAGCGCCATTACTCATTTTGTGGCCATGATGATAACCTTAGTTGCAGCAGCGCCCCTTCTTGTTAAGGCGGCCCTTTCCTCACAGCCTCATATGCTGGCTGCCATGACAGTCTTTGCCATCAGCATGGTTCTGCTTTACGGGGCAAGCGCCGCTTATCATTCCCTGAATCTGGATGGGCGGCCGCTCCGTATTTTCCGAAAGCTTGACCATATGATGATCTTTGTGCTGATCGCCGGTTCCTATACTCCCGTCTGCCTGATCGTCCTTGGCGGAAAGATCGGCTACACTATGCTTGCCATCGTCTGGGGCCTTGCTGCTTTCGGCATGATTCTAAAGGCCTTCTGGATCACCTGCCCTAAATGGTTTTCTTCCATTATCTATATTGCTATGGGCTGGGTTTGTGTGGCAGTCTTTGGCACGCTCTACAATCAGCTCCCCCATGCAGCCTTTGGCTGGCTTCTTGCCGGCGGCGTCATCTACACCATCGGCGGCGTCATCTATGCCTTGAAGCTTCCTCTTTTCAATGCAAAGCATGAATATTTCGGCTCTCATGAAATCTTCCATCTGTTTGTGATGGGCGGAAGCTTCTGCCATTTTATCTTTATGTACTGCTATGTAGCTTAACGCTGTACCCGCAGCTTCTGCATTTCAAAAAAAGAGTTCCGCTTGCGGAACTCTTTTTTGAAACGCCTTTATTTTGCCTGTTTAATCGTCATACCCGTTAGGGTTCATGCTCTGCCATCTCCAGGAATCCTCGCACATCTCCTTGATCCCGTACTGTGCTTCCCAGCCAAGCTCTCTCTTTGCCTTGGATGCATCAGAGTAGCAGGTTGCAATGTCGCCCGGGCGGCGGGGTTTGATCACATAGGGGATCTTTTTGCCGGTGGCCTCCTCAAAATTCTTCACAATATCAAGAACGCTGTAGCCTACGCCGGTTCCCAGATTGTAAATGCAAAGTCCGGCCTTTTCTTCGATCTTCTTTAAAGCCTTTACATGACCCTTTGCCAGATCTACCACATGAATATAATCTCTCACGCCGGTTCCGTCATGGGTATCATAATCATTTCCGAAAACGCCAAGCTCCTTCAGCTTGCCTACCGCTACCTGTGTAATGTAAGGCATCAGATTGTTGGGGATGCCGTTGGGGTTTTCACCGATGGTACCGCTCTTATGTGCTCCGATAGGATTAAAGTAGCGAAGCAGGATCACATTCCATTCGGGGTCTGCCTTCTGCATATCTGTGAGAACCTGTTCCAGCATGGATTTGGTCCAGCCGTAAGGATTGGTGCACTGTCCCTTGGGACACTCCTCTGTGATCGGGATCATCGCCGGATCCCCGTAAACCGTTGCCGAGGAGGAGAAGATGATGTTCTTCACGCCATGCTGCCGCATCACATCCAAAAGGGTCAGCGTACCTGCAATATTATTCTCATAATATTCCCAGGGCTTTTGAACGGATTCCCCTACGGATTTCAGTCCTGCAAAATGAATGCAGCTGTCAATCTTTTCCTGATCAAAGATCTTGTTTAATGTCTCTCTGTCCAGAATATCTGCCTTGTAAAAAGTAACCGGCTTTCCGGTAATCTTTTCCACTCTGGAAAGCGCCTTTTCGCTGGCATTGCAAAGATTATCAACCACTACCACATCATATCCTGCATCCTGTAATTCAACCACGGTATGGCTGCCGATAAATCCGGCGCCACCTGTAACCAGTATTGCCATTTTTAACCTCATTTCTGCGCACGCTTTTTGCACATGCCAAGTTTGTGTCAAGTGCGCGCAGACACAAATCTCGCGATTGAAAAATTTTATTTTTCAATCTTGCTGCCTCCATCATTTCTGTTCTCTTTCATTGTAACCACCGCATCAGGATGTTCACAAGATAAGAATGTTATCCGTATCAGTCAAAATGTTAACTACAGGATAATCCCGTTTTCCTTGCAGAGCTGTCTTGCGCTCTCCACGGAATCCACTCCTGTCGCATTTTTGATGGGGGCAAACTCCTTTCTCCTGTCCACCTCAAAGGGAAGACAGCTGTCAAGCTCATGAATCATATCCAGCACAAGCTGTTCAAATTTGTAGCCGTTAGGCTCTGTGGGCTTTACCTTGTTTCCCTGTTTATCAAGGTAAGGGATCTTCTTTTCCACCACATGAAGGGGAAGCTTCTTTTCCCTGATCTTCTCCAGATCGGAAACCTTAAACAAATAATTTAAGATCACGCCGAAATTATAGGCCGGATCCCCCTTTTCATCCTTCGCATCCATCAGTTCTTCCGTTAACTCATAATATTCTACGATAGAAGGCCTTCCGTCCTCAAGACACATGACTCCTACCTTCTCATCCGGCGCGCACTTACGCACCACCTTGGAGCCGCATGCACAGCCTCTGTCAATGACAGCCCCTACAAAGCAGGGATCCGCGATCCTCTGCAGCACATTATCCACAGCAAATACATTCAGCCACTCTACGCCATCCGCTATGGCCTTTTGTGCAATGCCCCATTTATACATGGAGGAATACCACCCTCCATTTCCATTGGGGGAGGTAGAAAGCTTCCATTTTTCTTCCAGATAAACCTTTCCCTCATAATCACAGGCCGGAGCCATTTCCTGCATGAAAAAGGTAATATATTCCTCAGGATATCCAAAGTAATCGTGCTCCTTTAAAAAGGCAGTGGTGTCCTCATGGTTTTTGTCGCTGGTCATCACATAAAGCGGCACATAGGCCTCAGCCTCCTTCACCACATCAAGCAGATTTTCGATAAGCCTCTGGAAAATATAAACATCCTTTGTGATGCCGATATTATACATTCCCTTGGGATGGTCAGAGCCAAGCCTGGTTCCCATTCCCCCGGCAAGCAGCACTGCGCCAACCTTTCCCTTCCGGATCGCTTCCAGTCCCTTTTCTTTATATTTCTCATGCTCCGCTTCGATCTGAGGCAGCTCCATGGCTGCAAGGGGCGTGATCTTTCCCCTGACGGTTCCGCCCTTATGATCCTTCACGGAAGCCAGGACTCCGAAATCCGTATCCTCTATCTGGGAAAGCAAAAGCTCCTTCTGCTCCTTTGTCAGTTCCTCATAATAAGCAAGAACATGCTCCTGCCCTGCCCTGTGCAGCTTTTCCTTTGCCTGATCAAAATTCATGGGTCTTTCCTCTCTTTCTGCTTTCAAATTTGCTTGTCTACATAGTAACGGTTTTTGCCCTTATGCTTGGCAAGATACATGGCATTGTCCGCCCTGTTAAACAGATCCTCAAATTCATCCCACTTGGAAACACGCGAGGAGACTCCCACGCTGCACCGCAGGGGCCGTTCCATAATGGTCACTTCCTCCGAAAGGCGGCGCATCATCTCGTCCACGCGGCATTCTACATTTCTGACCGGTTCGTCCATCACAAAGATCACAAATTCATCCCCGCCAAATCTGGAGCAGATCCCGTTGTCCCCAAAGCTTTCTTCTATTATATGGGCGGTTTCCTTCAGGATTTCATCTCCAAAGGCATGCCCATAGCCATCATTGATGTTCTTGAAGTCATCCAGATCTACCATGATCATATGGGCTTCCCGGGTAGGGTTTTCCTTCATCCATTTTGCTATTTTTTCCATAACTGCGCCCTTATTATACAGTCCGGTAAGGAAATCCGTTTCCACTCTGTGGATCATCTGCTGTGCTTCTGTTTTCAGCTCATGGATATTATGGATCCTTCCCAGCACGCTGAGCACCTTGCCGTCCTTACCTGCAATGCTGGAATAATACGTCTTATGCCACTGAAACTCTCCTCCGGAAACCCGGCTTAAATACTCAAGCTCTCCCCTTACAGGCACCTGTGAGGCTTTCCCCAGCACGCTTAAGAATTTGGGCAGATGATCCGGATGCACCAGCGGCGATACCTTCATATATTCATGATAATGCTCAATCACCTTTCTGGACTTGTTATTCGGAAAGTTAAAATTAAAGATCATCACATCTTCCCGGGGTTTATACTCAAACAAAAGAGCCGTGGTTGTTTCCTCCAGGATCTGATAGCGTTCCTTCATGACCTTAAACTGGTTTTCAAGTTCCCTGATTCGTTCCTCGTATTCTTTTTTCTCCATATTCAGTTCCCCATTTTTCTCTGGTATCTTTCTCTTTAATTATAATTTTTCTTCCGTTATTTTGCAACTCAATTCCCCCAAGGTGACCTTGATCGTTGCAACATTTTAACAATTTTTGATTAATTTTAAAAAAGTACTTGCATTTTTCTTTCCGTGCTTCTATAATGGCATTCATAACGAAGGCGTTTTTGTATACTCGTATACAGAAGCGCCTTATTTTTTGTTTTCAGGAGGTGCGCTATGGAACGATTTGTAATTGCACTTACAAGAACCTGCGGCAGCGGCGGAACCAGCATCAGCAAGATGCTGGCTGATGATTATGGCATCGACATGTATGACAGAAAGCTGCTCCGTCTTGCCTCGGAGGACAGCGGCATCAACGAAGCCCTGTTTGCCAACGCTGACGAGCTTACCAGGAACAGCATCCTGTTCCGTGTTTCCAAAAAGCTCTACCACGGAGAGCTGATCCCCCCGGAGAGCAACAACTTCACTTCCGACCAGAACCTGTTTAACTACCAGGCAAAGGTTTTAAAGGAGCTGGCTCAGCGGGAGTCCTACATCTGCGTAGGCCGTGCCTGTGATTATGTCTTAAAGGACTTTCCCAATGTGCTGAAGGTTTTCGTTTATGCTCCCGTTGAGACCTGCATTGAAAAGGAAATGAAACGGCAGGGAATTGAAAGGAGGGCGGCTGAGAAGTATGTTCACTCCAATGACAAATTCCGCCGGGAATATTACAAATATCACACCGGACGCGTCTGGGAGGATCCTTATAATTATGACCTTTGCCTTAATACAGGAGAGCTTACCTATGAGCAGGCCGTAAAGATCATCAAAGGTTATATGGCAGCCCGTTTCGGTGTTGAAGAGCCTGTTTGATCTTTTACATGATTGGTAAATCCGCATATGCGATTTACATAGATTTCTGAAAAGAGGAGGACGAAATTATGAAGAAAAAACTGTTAAGCCTTTTACTGAGTACCGCAATGATCGCAGCACTGCTTTCCGGCTGCGGCTCTGCTTCCGACACAAGCGCTTCTGCTGATACCGGCGCTTCCACCGATACAGCTGCGGAAGCATCTACAGACAGTGCAGCCGCCCCGGGCGAGGAAGACAATGTCATTAAGATCGGCGCTATCTGTGCCATGACCGGCGGCTCTGCCATCTACGGAGAGGGCGCCCAAAACGCTATTGACCTTGCAGTGGAAGAAATCAATTCCAGCGGAGGCAAATACACGGTTGAAATCTTAAATGGCGGCAAAGTCGTTGATGATGCCAAGGATGCCAAGCAGGCCGTAAATGCTTACAACAGTCTGCTCCCTGAAAATCCCGAAGCCATCGTTGGTTCCTTCTTCTCAGCCGTAACGCTTCCCATGGCTGAGCTTGCCAAGGAATCCGTCATGCTGCTTCTGGCAACCGGCGCTACCAACTACGCGGTTACCATTGATAAGCCTACTGTATTCCGTGCCTGCTTTATCGACCCTTATCAGGGCAAGATGGCGGCACTCTTTGCAAAGGATCAGGGTGCTACCAAGGCAGCTGTCATTTATGCAAAGGATGACGATTACTCCAACGGACTGAAGGATGCCTTCGTAGAAAATGCACAGGCAAGCGGAATCGAGATCGTTTACACAGGTGAATGTACCACTACAGATACTGACTTCACCGCACAGGCATCCCAGGCAGTGGCATCCGGAGCAGATTTCCTGTTCTACCCCTGCTTCCTTGATACCGTACCTCTTCTGGTTCAGCAGGTAAGAGATGCAGGCTTTACCGGAATCATTATGGGTGGTGACGCTTGGGACGGTTCTGACACCACAGGACTGGAATCCTACTTTGATAAATGCTACTTCACCAACCATTATTCTTCTGAGGATACTGCAGAAGCCGTTCAGAATTTTGTAACCAAATATACTGAAAAGTATGGCACCGAAAGCTTAAATGCCTGCGCTTCCCTTTACTATGATGCAATTTACATGCTGGTTCAGGCTGCTGAAAACGGCGGCGGCACCGATACTGCATCCCTGGTAAAAGGTATGACCGGTATGACCTTCACAGGTGTAGGTGGAACCTTCACCATGGATGAAAACGGTGATCCGGAAAAGAGCGTTGCCATCAACACCTATGAAAACGGAGCTGTAAAGTGGTTTAAGACCCTTTCTCCTGATGCTGAGTAATATTTTATCCATTACATAAGTTCAGTCACATCCGCGGCACAGGGGCCAGACCTTTGTGCCGCATTCTATGAAAAAGAAGAGAAAAGAGAAAGAAGAAAAGAAAGGAAGGTGTTTCCTTATGCAACTCGCCCTATTTATTCAAAGTGTTATCAACGGGCTCAATCAGGGCGCGATCTATGCCCTTATCGCACTGGGCTATACCATGGTCTACGGCATTATCCGCATGATCAACTTTGCCCATGGTGATTTTATTATGGTTGGAGCCTACACTCTGTTTTATACTATTCCCCTTATGATCAATGCAGGCATGCCTGCATGGCTTGCCGTGATTGCCGCCATTGTCGTCTGCGTTGTTGTGGGAATTACCGTGGAAATTGTGGCTTACCGGCCGGTCAGGGGCCAGGGTTCCATGACCGCCCTGATCACAGCCCTTGCCATGAGCCTTTTCCTTGAAAATCTGGCCATGGTTCTTTTTGGAGCCAATCCCAAGTCCGTTACGGCAGTGTTTAACCTTCCTACCGTTACCTTCCTTGGCGCTACGCTCCAGACTAAATATCTGCTTACATTCGGAATCGGCGCCTTTATGATGGTTGCCCTGCAGCTCTTTGTAAAAAAGACCAAGATGGGCAAGGCCATGCGTGCCGTTCCACAGGATAAGGAAGCTTCTACCCTGATGGGTATTAATGTAAATAAAATTATTACCACTACCTTTGCCATTGGCTCCGGCCTTGCTGCTGTTGCTGCACTGATGTATTGCTCCACCTACCCCAGATGTACGACTGATATGGGCTCCATGATGGGACTGAAAGCCTTTATCGCCGCTGTCCTTGGCGGAATCGGATCCATTCCCGGTGCCATGGTAGGAGGACTGGTCGTTGGTCTTGTTGAAATCTTTGTAAAGGTCTACATTGCTCCGGGCTGGTACGAGGCGATCACCTACGGACTTCTGATCGTTGTTCTCCTGGTAAAGCCTACCGGCATTCTTGGTAAAAATGTCGGCGAAAAAGTGTAAGGAGGTGCCCCTATGAATGCAAAAACAAAAAAATCAACCTTGATCGCCTATCTGATCAACTTTGTGGGCATCATCCTGTTGTTCCTGGCCTTCACAGGTGTATTTAAATCTAATTTACTTGGTTCTAAGACCACTTATATTATGGGAATCTGCACCACAGCCTGCTATACCATCATCATGGTGGCTTCCCTGAATATCCTAGTCGGGATCATGGGAGAGTTTTCCCTCGGCCATGCAGGCTTCATGTCGGTAGGCGCTTACGCCTCCGCCATTGTAACAGGCGCCCTTGCAAGTGCGGGACTTCCCAATATTCTGCTTTTTGTCATTGCACTTCTGGTAGGCGGCGTTGCTTCTGCCATTACCGGCGTGCTGGTAGGTATTCCTGCCCTTCGACTAAAAGGAGATTATCTGGCCATAGTCACTGTTGCCTTTGCTGAGATCATCCGCGTTGCCTTCTGTAACTTCCAGATCACCGGAGGCGGCCGGACCATGAGCGGCATTGCGAAGCTGTCCAATTTCTATTGGTGCTTCTGGGTAACCGTCATCTGCATAACGATCATGTATATGTTTGTCCGTTCCCGCTTCGGCCGTACGGTAAAGGCCATTCGCGAGGATTACATTGCCGCTTCTGCAAGCGGGGTAAACGTTACCTTCTACAAGGTGTTTACTTTTACCTTCTCCGCTTTTTTTGCAGGCGTGGCAGGTGCAATGTATGCTCATTATATGACAGCCATGATCCCTACCAACTTTAACTTTAACTACTCCGCAGAGCTTCTGACCGAGGTAATTATCGGCGGTACAGGCTCCTTTACCGGTTCCATTATCGGCGCGGCCTTCCTGTCCGCCCTGCCGGAAGCCATGAGACAGTTTTCCATTTACCGTATGCTGGCATACTCTATCGTTCTGGTTCTTGTTATGATCTTCAAGCCGGGCGGAATTTTCGGTACCTATGAATTTTCTTTAACCAGAGTATTAAAAAAGCTGGCTGGCGGCGAACTTTTTAAGGGAAAGAAAAAGGGAGGTGCAGTCCATGAGTAAAGAACCTGTATTGAAAGCACAGCATCTTGGCATTACCTTTGGAGGCCTGAAGGCCGTAGATGATTTCTGCCTTGAGATCGGCGAAAGCGAGCTGGTTGGCCTGATCGGCCCTAACGGCGCCGGTAAAACCACCGTCTTTAATCTGCTGACCGGAGTTTATCAGCCTACGGAAGGCTCCTACTACCTGTGCGGTCAGAAAATGAACGGAAAAAAGACCCATCAGGTTGTTGCCGCCGGGATCGCTCGAACCTTCCAGAATATCAGATTATTTAAGAAACTCACTGTTCTGGAAAACGTAAAAGTTGCCATGAACATGTATATGCACTACTCCCTGTTTTCCTCCATCTTCCGTCTTCCCGGTTATTGGAAGGAGGAGATCTCCATTGAGGAAAAAGCTTACGAGCTTTTGGATATTGTGCATCTTCGGGATAAAGCAGATTTTATTGCCGAAAATCTTCCCTATGGCCAGCAGCGCCGGCTTGAAATTGCCAGGGCTCTTGCAACCGGCATGAAGCTTCTTCTTCTGGATGAGCCTGCCGCCGGCATGAACCCTACGGAAACCGCCGAACTTTTAGACATCATCAATGTGATCCGTGATAAATTCCATATCTCGGTTCTTCTGATCGAACATGATATGAGCCTTGTCATGAAGATCTGTGAAAGAATACAGGTCATTGACTACGGCGTCACCATTGCAAGCGGCAAACCGGAAGAAATCGCCAACAATCCCAGGGTCATTGAAGCCTATCTGGGAAAGGATGAAGAGGAGGTGGCTCTGTAATGCTGTCAGTAAAAGATTTAAATGTATGCTATGGTGCGATCCACGCTATCCACGATGTCAGCCTGGAAGTGCATGACGGCGAGATCGTTTCCCTGATCGGTGCAAACGGCGCCGGAAAAACTACGATCCTGCACACCATTACCGGCCTGAAAAAAGCAAAATCAGGAAGCGTTACCTATAACGATGCAGACCTTTTAAAAACAGACCCCAGCAAGATCATTACACTGGGCGTTGCCCATGTGCCGGAGGGACGCCATATTTTCCCCGGAATGACAGTAGAAGAAAATCTGGAAATGGGCGCCTATATCCGCAAGGATGATCTGTCTGCCTCCATAAAAGAGGTTTATGAACGTTTTCCCAGATTAAAGGAACGCCGCAGACAGCTTGCGGGAACCCTCAGCGGCGGCGAACAGCAGATGCTTGCCGTAGGCCGTGCTCTGATGAGCAGACCCTCCATCCTTCTGATGGATGAACCTTCCATGGGACTTTCTCCCCTGCTTGTAAAGGAGATCTTCAAGATCATTCAGGAAGTCCACAAACAGGGCATGACCGTTCTTTTAGTAGAACAAAATGCCAAAATGGCCCTTTCCATTTCCGACCGGGCCTATGTTCTGGAAACCGGACGGATCTCCATGAGCGGCGCTGCAAGCGACCTGCTCAATGATGAAAAGGTGAAAAAAGCTTATCTCGGATTATAGAGTAAAAACACTCTACCTTTCTTTCTTTTTCAGAGAAGGAGCCTGTGCGATCCCCTTTGCACAGGCTCCTTTTCCCTTTCTGAAAGGCGTATAAAGAAGTCGTTAAGATAGCGTTAAACTCTCGTTAAGGAAGGTTCTATGCCCTTTTCCCTTCCCCTGTCCCTTTGCTAAAATGACGCTGGGGAGAAAATATATATATTATGCAGGAGCGCAGCACGGATCTGTACCCTGCAGGAGGAGGACAACATGAATATCGGACTTTTACTTATTGCCATTATCGGAGGAGCTGCCGGAATTCTTTCCACAGTATACTTAACAGTTTCCCTTCCGGCGGTACTTGTTTGGAAGATCTATCGCAAAGTTGCAAAAGGTATTCCCATGACCATGTAACCAAAAACTCCTGCTGGCATATCTTACACAAAGGCCAACAGGAGTTTTTTTATGGAAATCTACGTCGTGAGACCGGGAGATACCATTGATTCCATTGCTGCTTCCACATCAGCAGATACCGCTTCCCTTATTTATTATAATCAGCTTGCCTATCCCTATGCGCTGGCTATCGGCCAGGCTCTTTTAATCCCGGTACCCGGAGAAAACCCTTCCCGGTACCCTGCCTATACAAACGGTTACGCTTATCCCTTTATCTCTGACGATACCCTGGAAGAAACCCTTCCTTATCTCTCTTCCCTTTCTGTATTTTCCTACGGCTTCACGGAAGAAGGCGCCCTGCTTCCTCCCGCTTTGGATGACGACTTTATGATCGAGGCTTCCGTAAGCGCCGGGACTTCGCCTGTTTTAACCCTTACCCCACTTGGCCCGGACGGCCTTTTTAACAACAATCTGATCACCGCCGTGGTAAATAATGAGGAGGCCGTTTCCCGCCTGCTGACAGAGCTTTTAGAAACGCTGTCCCAAAAAGGCTTTCAGGGAGTAGATATTGACTTTGAATATATCCTGCCCACGGACCGCATTGCCTTTGCTGACTTTGTTTTCCTCACCCGGCAGACCCTTTCCTCCTATGGCTATTTTGTTTCTGTTGCCCTGGCGCCTAAAACCTCGGATGACCAGGCGGGCCTTCTTTATGCCGGCAAGGATTATGGTCTTCTGGGGCAGGCTGCCGACAATGTGCTTCTTATGACCTATGAATGGGGATATACTTACGGCCCTCCTATGGCCGTTGCTCCCATTAATAAGGTGCGTGAAGTAGTGGACTATGCCGCAACCAGGATCCCTCCCTCCAAAATCGATCTGGGAATTCCCAATTACGGCTATGATTGGACGCTTCCCTATGAGCGGGGAAAAAGCCGTGCCAGAACCCTCGGCAACCTTGAAGCTGTGGAGCTTGCCGTTTCGGAAGGAGTTCCCATTTCCTTTGACGAGACCGCCATGTCCCCTTACTTCTTCTACGAAAAGGACGGTCTTACCCATGAGGTCTGGTTTGAGGATGTGCGCAGCTACCGGGAGAAATTTTCCCTACTTCCCCTTTATGGTCTCAGAGGCCTTGGCATCTGGCAGATCATGCGTCTTTTTCGTCCGGGGCTTCTCCTGATGGAAGACACCCTGGAGATTTTAAAAAGAAACAGATAAAATTTCCTCCTATTACCTTGATCACCGTTTCCTCGGGCATCCCTCTTTGTAAAAGCGCCGCCGTTACAAGAGGGATCTGTTCATGGCCCTTCAGGCAGTCATCCAGGCTGACGCTGTTTTTCCCAAGAAGCTTTGCCCTGGCGGCATCATAGGAGTCGCATAGGTCAAAGCCGTATCCCACATGCTCTGCCCCCATTTTTTCCACCATATACTCCACATGTCTGCACAGCATCTCCAGGTGATTCCCCGAAAGGGAGCCTGCAATGTATTTACACCCGTTTACTCCTGCTACTCCTCCTCTCCCGGCTAGTTCAAAAAGCTGCTTATCCGTCAGGTTCCTGTAGCTGTCATATACCGCCCTGCTGCCGGAGTGGGTTGCCAGAAAGGGCTTTTCTGTAAGCTTGCAGATCTGTTCAAAGCCCTCATCATTTAAATGGCTCACGTCCAGAAACATTGACAGCTCTGAAAGCTTTCTTACGGCCTCTTTTCCTGCCTCGGTAAGTCCTCCGTGTATCTGCCGGTGCTCTGACGCCTTGCAGCAGCCGGTTGCCAGCGCATTTTCCCTGCTCCATGTCAGGGCTGCTCCGCAGACTCCCAGATCATGCAGCTCCTCCAGCTTAGAAAGCTCCGTTCCGATCACATCCAGGCCTTCCATATAAAGAAGGATCCCGATCTGCCTGGTTTCCAAAACCCTTTGCAGCTCCTTTTTTGTTGTGACCAGACACAGCCTTCCCCTGCTTTCCTTCACCTCTTCCTTTAAGGCATGGATCTGCGCAAGGGCATTTTCATAGCCATGCGCAAGCTCTGCGCTTTCCACATATACAGAAGAGGCGATCAGATTAATCCCGGCCTTTTCCCATTTTTCCAGATAATGCTCTTTAATGACCTCCCTTTCCCCCAGCTTGTTTCTAAGCAGGATCTCCCCTGCAAGATCCAGGTGTGCATCCACCACGGGAAAGCTTTTATGCAGCTCCATTGCCTGCTGCAGATATGCTTCTTTCACTTTTAAATCCATACGATTGTTTCCTTTTTCTTTTTAACAAAATATTCGGGCCGGATCCTTCTAAGACCCGGCCCTTCTTATCTTTACTGCTCCTTTTGCAGATACTGTCCTGCCTGTACCCGCCACATCCTTTCATATTTTCCTTTTTGCTTCAGCAGACATATAAAAATTTCCTGCTTTGTCTACTTTTCCAGATCAACGTCTTTCAGCAGCCTTCTGATGTCCTCCACAGAAAGCCATTCCGTGTTATTCCCGGAACTGTATGAAAAACCATCAGCCACTTTTTTGCCGCTTTCGTTGATCCTTTGCTTATCATTCCAGCACACCTGCGGATATACGATAAAATGCTTATCATATTCATAGGTGGTTGCGGAATCTTCTACTGTAACCATGATCTCATGAAGCTTTTCCCCCGGACGGATACCGATTTCCGGCATCTTACAGCCAGGAAGCATTGCCTCTGCCAGATCTGTTACTTTAAAGGACGGGATCTTGCTGATAAAAGTTTCTCCGCCAGTAGCCTCTTCCAGCGCCTTGATCACAAGCTCTACTCCCTGGGTCAGACTGATCCAGAAGCGCGTCATACGATAATCTGTGATCGGAAGCTCTGTGCCGCCGTTTTTAATAATGTTATGAAAAAAGGGAATGATCGATCCTCTGCTGCCTGCCACATTTCCATAGCGGACGATCGAAAAATTAATGTTCTTATTCCCTGCGTAGGCATTTGCTGCAATAAACAGCTTATCGGATACAAGCTTTGTGCCTCCGTACAGATTGACGGGATTTACCGCCTTATCCGTAGAAAGGGCAACCACCTTCTGTACGCCGGTATCCAGTGCACAGTCGATCACGTTCTGCGCTCCGTGGATATTGGTCTTGATTGCCTCATTCGGGTTGTATTCACAGGCAGGAACCTGCTTTAAAGCCGCTGCATGGATCACATAATCCACACCCTCAAAAGCACGCATCATTCTTTCTTTATCTCTCACATCTCCGATAAAGAAACGAAGCTTGTCCTCATATTCTTTAAATTCATTTGCCATCAGGAACTGCTTGAACTCATCTCTGGAATAGATGATGATCTTCTTCGGATCATAATGGGTCAGCACATATTTGGTAAAGCACTTCCCAAAGGATCCGGTTCCTCCGGTAATAAGAATTGTTTTATTATCTAAAAGCATGAAACTTCCTCCTGACTTCTTGTCACTCAACGTTTATTATACTTTATGCCTGTCAATCCGTCAAATCCTTACTCCAGCTCGTATAAGGTCCACAATCCCTTTTCCGCGATCACACGGTAAGAGGAAAGCCCTGCATTGGAGGAAAGAAGACGGGAAAGGCATGCTTCCTTATTTTCATAGTCTGCCACATAGGCAAGGATCCTATGGCCTTCCGTGAATTCTTTTTCTTTCACAGGCTCCTGATCTCCCTGGCTTGCCAGATAAAATCTGTCATATTCCATCAGCTCATCTGAAAGCCACCAGATATTGTCAGAGGACGCCTCATTGTAAAATACGATCACCGGTTCCTTCCGGTTTTCCTTTACAAATTCCATGGTGTCCCTTTCCTGTTCATAGAGGAAAAAGACCCTGCCTCCTGTAAGCGCCGTACCCTCCAGCAAAAGGAAAATGACTGCAAGCGCCCCTGCCAGCGCTTTGTAAAAGATCTGCCTGTTTTTCACGAAATCCCCAAGCAATAGCGTCAGACTGCGCCATACAAAGTAAAGAAGCAAAAACAGGAAAAGGCCATATACCGGAAGCTCATACCTGTTTGAGGTCTCTCCCAGCAAAAGAGCCGTCTTGGAAACCGTCAGAAAGTATCCAAAGGCTGATACGGCAATCAAAATCAGGCTTTCATTCCACAAATTTCCCTGCCGCTTTTTTTTCTTTTTCAGATAGGAAAGGGTCACTGTCATAAGCAGGATCAAAAGGAGCCAGATGCAAAGGGTATTATGCATCACATAGTCGTCAAACAGTCCAAAGAAAAAGCGGATCCGTTCCAGGGTGTTGGAAGCATCTGCAAATTCCGACACAGCCTCCGTCCCCCGATACCCTCTGAAAATGTGTGACAGACTTGCGGGATAATAAAGGATCGCCAGCAGAAATGCCGCCCCGCAGGAAAGCACATAGGAAATCAATTCCTTCCATTTTTTTCGGAAAAGAAGAGAAAGTAAAAATGCCGCCCCCAGGAAAAAGTGGAAGATCACATAATAATACTGCGTCAAAAATCCCAGAAACACCGTGATCCCTACGGGAAGCAGAAAGCGCCCAAAGGTAAAGTCCTGATCCCGCACCGCTCTTAAATGCAGCATCAGGCACAGCAGAACAAACAGTGTGAGCCACTGATACATTCTGATAAACATCACGCCTGAGATCACTGCTGCCGAAAAGCCCCAGCTCATGCAGGTAAGAAACGAAAGAAGCCTTGCCTGCTCCTTATCCCCGAAGCTGCTGTAAGAAACCTGAAAGGCAATCCACGCAAGAAGAAAAAAGCAGGGAAGGTAGGCTGCCATATTCACCCCGATCCCAAGCCATTTACTGAAAACTCCCGGGAACAGGGAACACGCCGTATGGAAAATATAATAATAGATGGGAGGATGTACATCCCATGACTGCATCTGCTTTACAACCGAATACCGGAACTGCTCCCCCTTAAGAACCACAAAATCATTGCGGAGCTGATCCCTCTGCGTCCACTGCCTGTCATTTACAAACAGTCCCGCCGTCTTATTGCTGGAATAGTAGGTATAAAGTTCATCCTCATGGAACCCTGCCTTTCTGTTTCCGTAATAGGAAAGCAGGATCAGCTGCAAAAAAAGCAGCGCAAGCATGGCAATCCAAAATGTCTTTTTCTTCATTCCAAGTAAAATCCTTCCTGTCTATTTGGAGATCCGTTTCAGCATCCTGTGAACCTTCCGTACCAATTTAGGGGCCGTTCCAAGGAGCACCAGATAGGTCTTGTTCTTTTTCGTAAGGTAGGGAGATCTGACCGCCTCCCTGCGGTGTCCCCTCAGATAATGCCGAACCTGTATATAAAAGGAATTTTCCTTTGTCATCAGCGAAATGGGGATATGCAGCATATAGTCCAGCCTCTGGTAAAGGGCAAACCTCTCTGCCTCCTCTGACAGCTCCGGATACCTGGCCTCTACGATCTCCATGACCCTGTCTGCATTTTTGACAATATCGGTATAAACCTGTGGAAATTCTTCTTCCTTTCTGGTTCTGGTGTTGCTTCCGTAACGGTAAAAAACATGATAATCCTGCTCCGGCAGAATTGCGATCACGGGAACCTCCGGCAACAGCCTTACCAGAAGATGAAAGTCTTCATTCAGCTCTCCCTCCGGAAAGCGCTCTTCCCTAAGAAGGGAGGCAGCTACCAGCTTTGTGCAGAAAGAGCAGTCCCCCCTGTGCAGAAGAAGCTCTCTCATAAACCTGCTGCTTTCCCAGAAGGCAAGGCTCTCCGGCGGCATACACACATCCGGCATCCGGTTTCCCTGCTCGTCCAGTTCATCCCGGGAGGTCTGAACGATCAAAAGCTGCTCCTGCAGAGCAACCGCTAACATCCTTTCATACATCTCAGGCTCTATAAAATCATCGCTGTCTACAAAACCAATAAAATCTCCCCTGGCCTTTTCGATCCCTAAATTTCTGGCAGAAGAAGAACCGCCGTTTTCCTTGTGAAACACCCGGATCCTCTTATCCTCCAGGGCAAATTTTTCCGCCATGGCGCCGCTGTTGTCTGTGGATCCGTCATCGACCAGAATAATCTCCAGATTCCGGTAGGACTGTTTTCTGATGGAATCCACACATCTTTGCAGATAATCTACCACGTTATAAATGGGAACGATCACGCTGATCAGCGGAAATCTGTCTGTCCCTTCCATCTCAGTCCCTCCTTTCCTTTCTTTTCAGTTCTCTGTTTAGCTTTTTCATGGACAGCACAGGGGCCACGCTTAAAGGGCCTTCCTTACAGACATGGAGCTGCCCTGTTTCCCTCAGTGCCTGGAGGAACTCAGAAAGGGCCTTTGCCGCATGATCCGCATTCCACAGATCCCGGATCGTATGATAGGCCTTTCTGCCAAGCTCCATCCGCATGGAGCTGTCCGAAATAAGGCGGCATACCTGCTTTTTCATGCTTTCATAATCCCCGTCCGGGTAGGCAAGACCGTTAACGCCATGCTCGATCAAGTAAGGAACCGCTCCTGCCTGCAGGCTTGCCACCACTGCACATCCGCTGTTCATGGCCTCGTTGACCACGGCTCCCCAGCCCTCCAGATAATTGCTGGTAAACAGGAAAATATCACTTTGTTCCATCAGATCCCTGACCTTGTCCGGCGTTTGAAAGCCGTGAAAGGTACAAAGCTCTGATACCTGTTCCCGATCGACCAGTTCCCTGATCCGTGGTTCCAGCTCTCCGCCTCCGATCAGATCCAGGTGAAATTCTGTGTTTCCAAAATACCCCTTCCCCGCAAGCTCTTTCAGATCCTTTGCCAGCCGGATCATATATTCCGGGTGCTTTAAGGGGATCAGCCTGGCTGCCCAGGCTATATGCACCTTTCCGTCGCGCCCCTTCCTGGAGGCAAGCTCCCCTTCCTGATAGGTACGGAGCTGTGTAAAATAGCCCCATTTGAACATTTTGCCCGGATAAGCGCCGATCAGATGAAAATCGGACGCCACATAGGCCCCTGCGCAGAGCAGATATGCCGGGCTGTTCCGAAATCTGATATGTTCTTTGTATTTGTGCCACAGCCCTTTCGGTGAAATGGCCTTCCATTGTCCTTCCCGGTAAAGCCGTTCGCTGATCCTGACCGTCAGCTTTCCCTCCTGCAGGCGCCGCTGTACAAGCTTCTCCTGATCACTCCAGCCGGCAAGCAATACATCGCTTTCAAGAACCAGCCTTCTGCAGGCTTCCTCCTGCTCATAAAGGCAGCTTACATAGGGAAGCCCCTGACCCTGATCGCTCCAGCCCATAGAAAGGCGCTCCTGCTCCATGGGTCTGGTCTGCACAAAGTGAAACCCCTGCCCCCAAAGCTCATAGCAGGCATTACAAAAGGGAATCTGATGATGGTTGATATAATTTGATAAAAAGGTTACGATCATTGCTCGTCTATCGCCTCATAAATCTCCAAAAGTCTCAAGTAATTCAGCTGCCTGTCATGAGTCACCCCTGCTCTTCTCGCCCCTTCTTTTCCAAGCCGCTCCGAAAGGCAAAGCCCGTCTTTTTCCTTTTCCTCTGCAAAAAGCTTTCTGACTGCCTCTGCCAGCTCCTTACTTTTCAGCGGGGTAAACAGAAGTCCTTCCTTTCCATCCTCTAAAAGATCCGGGATCCCTCCGGTTCTTGCCGCTGCCACAGGCACTCCCAGAAGCATGGCCTCTCCCACTGTGTTAGGAGAATTTTCCAGTGCGGAAGCGCAGACAAACACATGGCTTTGCAGCATCCGCTTTTTCATCTGCTCTGCGCTGATGCGCCCCAGCATCACTACCTGCTCCTCCAGATGATACTTCTTTATGAGCTTTAAAAGATATTTTCCATAGGCAGGAAGCTTCAGAAGATCCTTGATGCTTTGTTTCCTGATAATGTTGTTTCCTGCAACATACAGCCTGATATCAGGATATTCTGCCTTCAATTCTCCCATGGCTTCCAGCACAAGGTGCATTCCCTTTAAGGGGTAATCCCCCTGTCCCAGAAACAGGCTGTGCCTTTCACAGCCGGAAAGCGTCCAGCGATCGGAATAAAACTCCTCCCGCATGCTCTCGTTCATGGCATAGTATCTTGCCTTTGGATTGATCTTAGCAGTCCCTTCCCGGTCAAATCTGGTGCGCCCGGTAATATTCAGACAGCCCTTTATGGCTTCCTTTTCATTTTCTCCCCGCTTTTCAAATTTTTCCTGCTGCTGCCTTAAGGAATCCTGACGCAGGAAATCCCGGAAGGTTACACTGCCCTGCACCTTTTCCGGCAGTCCTGCCATATAGGCTTCTGCAATCCTGTAGCACAGGCCCTGGATTCCGATCAGCGTTCTTTCCGGTCTGTGAAAGGCCCGCACGGCTGCAAGGGTATGAGGAAATTCTGTTCCGAAAATATGAACGATATCCGGCTTGAAATCTGCAAAGATCCGGCGAAACTGCTCCTCCAAAGCCTCCTGATAGTGCTCCGGATGATTCAGATCCTCCTGAAATCCATAACAGGTGACACCTTCCACCATAACCGGCTTTTCCATGCCAAGCTCCTCCTGGGCCGGAAAACAGACGCCCAGACAAAAGGGTGCCTGACCTTCCCTTACCTTTTCAAAAATACCGGAAAGCCATCCCTCCCGGTTGCTGTAAAGCACCCCAAGCTCCCTGGCAATGGCCGGAATCATGATATTGCATATCCAAAGAACCTTTTTCATTCTTATCCCCATTTCTGCGCACGCTTTTTGCGCATGCCGAGTTTGTGTCAAGTACGCGCAGACACAAATCTCGCGATTGAAAAATTTTATTTTTCAATCTTATCCCCTGACCTTTTTATACAGAAACTCTTTTCCTTTATTATAAATCCCGGCTGTCCATTTGTTTCGTGAAAGTCTGGTCCTGAGCGAGGAAAGCGTTACTGCCAGGATCAGCCGGTAGCGAAACAGCTCCTTTCCGGTCATATATTTTTCCGTGATCTCCTTATGCTCTCTTTGGGATCTCTTTCGGTTTTCCCTTGTCTCTGAAAAGCCGCCGCCTTCATAATCTGCGATCAGAAGTTTATCATAAACCAGCTTTGCCCCTGCCCGGAAATAGCACCACAAAAACTGCTCATAATCTGCCCTTACCCGATAAACTGTCTCAAAGGGATGCTGCAGCAGAAGCTGTCTTTCATAAAAGCAGGCCTGGTGGCAGGGAACATTGCGGTAACAGCCAAATCCATCCAGTCTGGGATTGGAGCAGACCTCCTGCCCTGTGACCCGTTCATAAATATTCCCATAATAAATAGAGGGAACCTTTTCCTCCCCCTGCCTTTCACGGATCAGCTTCTCCATATGGGCAAGCACCTGCTCCGAATAAAACCGGTCTCCGCAGTTTAAAAAATAGACATACTCGCCTGCCGCCTTTAAGACCGCCTGGTTCATGGCGTCATAAATGCCCTTATCCTCTTTTTGAACGATCCGCAGTCTTTCCCCCAGAATGCTCTTATACTGCTTTGCCGTTTCCATGGAACCATCCGTGCTGCCGCCGTCCTTGATGATGACCTCGTAGTCGCGGCAGGTTTGTTTTTCAATGCTTTGAAGCGTTTGAAGCAGCTTGTCCCCGGGATTTAAGCTTACCACCAGGATGGAAAATAACATATGCCGTTTCCTCCTTAGTTGACGTCAGACAGGATCGGAACCATATCATGAAACATAAAGGTTTCATAGGGAAGGATCCGAAGACCATCTCCGCCCGCCTTTCTTATAATAAAAATTCCGAAATAAAGAAGCGCCGCTACTCCTACAAGCACCGTCAATATCTTTCTCCATTTTTTATTTTCAATCCCACCAAGCAGCGCCGGCAGAAAGAAGATATGCGTAATGGTAAGGTAATAACCGATCCTGGAAATGATGGGCAGAAAAGAGCAGCATACATACATCACAAGAGCTCCCAGGTTGCAGTAAAAATAAAACCGGTTTTTCTTTGAATCCCGAACCGTCTTCCGGTAGCAGAAAAGGGAAAAGCTAAGGATCCCCAGACACCTTGCAATGTTCACATAGCTGGTGCCTCCTCCCAGGTATTCTGTATCCTCATAGGTAGGGTATAGGAATACCACTGCCTTTAAATAAAAATCCTGAAAAAAGAAAAAGGTGCTGCAAAACAAGGCTGCCAGAGCAAGCTGCCACTTTTTCCAGCAGTGTGCCGCCAGAATATATAAGGGGATCACCACCAGAAGAGACTTGTGCAGAGTTGCTCCCACCAGCACAAGCAGCAGAAACTTCACCCACTCCTTTCGGAGAACATAGGGAATGGAAAACAGTGCAATGGCTAAGGCCAGATAATAACGCACTGTGTTAAAGGATTGAAAATAATAGCCAAAGGCCATAAAAAGGAAAAAGGAAAAACCAAAGGAGTCTGCCTGCCTGTAGATGGCCGCCATAAAAAGCAGAATGGTAAAGAAGGCAAAAAAAGCAAACACCAGGAGATAATTCTCATATCCGCTTATGGCATAAAGCGCCTTTACAATCCAGTTAAATCCAAATTCCGTAGGCACATAGGCATTGCATTCTATGAGATGCATAAACTCCACATATTTGGCATAGTCATTTCCTACATTCAGGCGGCATGCGCAAACTCCGAACAAAAGCAGAAAAACAGATACCAGGGAAAGATAGTTCAGCATCTGTTGTCTGGTTACTGTATTTGATTGTTTCACATAATGATTGTTTACTAAAAATCCCAGACCTGCGGTGAGTACCGCCAGGATAATATACAAGATCATCTGCGCTTTTTCCCTTCCGAAATGCCTTTTTTCATCAGCCCAAAGGCTTCCAAAAAGCTCTTCTCTGTGAGCATCTGCGCTCTGTGCGACCACAAAAATCTCAGTGAAAAAAGTCCTGCAAGCCATCCATACAGGTCATGATAAAGTACGCCTCTGTCAAAAAAGAACTTGTCATGATACCCCTCAAACCAGGTAGATTCCCGGTACACCTCTTCCCCCAGCAGCGCCGTGTCCGCATACAGATGCAGCCCTTTTTTCAGACAGTCATGCAAAAAAAGGCTGTCCTCCCCGTTGCTGTATCTTGCTCCTCCGCCATACAAAAGAGAAAAGCACACATTTGCCCTTCGCAGTGCTTCCAGTCTTGCCGCCACCGCATAGGTGGGATATCGACCATAATTATACCATCTGATCCTTCTGCCTGTCTCATTATAATAGGTGGCCCTGGACGGATCCACCTTAAAATTAAAGGTAATCACATCTGCATCCGGGTTTTGTGCAAAAGCATTCAATACCTTTTGCTCGTAACCGGGGAAAAAATGAATATCTTCATCCGAAAACAGGCAGATCTCACCTTCCGCATGCAAAAGAGCCGTATTGCGGTTTAACCCGACCCCCCGCTCCTTCATGGAAAAGCACCTGATCTGTTTCCCCTTATGCTCATACTCCTGATATGCTGCATGACCGCACTGGTTCACAAGGATGGCGTCTGTTTCCAGTCCCATTTTTTCCGGCAAAGCATCCACATTCTGATTTACAGCAGCTACCAGTACCTGTAACTTCATTCCTCTTCCTCTTTTATGCAAAATATCGGTTTAAAAACTCTTCATCTGCCTGGGCAATGATCATTCCAAAAACAGGACAGTCCTGATTGTTTAAAAAGGTCAGGATCCGCTCTGTCCTTCTGCCCACATCCGTTCCAAAGGGAAGCAGGATCACCACGCCTCCAAGCTCCTTCATCCGGCTGCATTCTTCTTCCGAAAACTCATTTTCGTTAAACGGGATAACCTCCCATTCTCCTTTTTCCGGGCCACCGCTTTCCTCCAGGATGTGCCAGCCAAAATCCTCCTGGTTATTCCCTGTGGGAACCTCCATTTCTCCCCGGTTTAAAAGGCCCTCAAGCTCCAGCTTCCTCATATCGCTGTGATTGCCCATATCCAGGATGGCAAAGCATTTGTGCTCTCCCAGCACATGATGGATGGATCCCTTCAGCTCCCTTGCATAGGGCTGCAGTCCCTTCTGGTTCATGGTAAGGATCCCAAGCGCCCTGTAGGGATAACGCTTTTCTATATCTCCCTGCACATAAATACATTCATTAAAGACATACCAGAAGCCAAAAATGATCATTGATACCGCAAACACAATGACTGCACCGGTAATGCAGGCGGCTGTGGTGCGGTCATCCCAGTAGACCCTTTGGGGCACACCGGAATAAATCACCTTGATCAGCTCCAGTTCCTTGCTCTGCTGGGCATATTCCATCAGCCCCAGCTCCACGGCGTCCCGGATCTCCCTGACAAACTTTTCGTTTTCTCCTCTTACCGTGATCGTCAAAAGCCTGATATCCGAAAGAATCTCCGCTGTGATCGCTTCCCTTACCTGTTCCCTGTCATAGCCGGGAAGCTCCTCCATCACAAGATCCATAATGGGATCGCAGTGAAGAAGATCGTTCCAGGTATATCCGTTATAATACTGGTAAACCTCTCCGCTCTCATCTGCCCCAAAACTGATATACAGCTTTGAAACGGTATCATATTCCACGGGCATTTTGGTGGCTCTTGCAATCTGGTAGGCAATGCCTCCAATCGCTGCTCCCAAAAGCACCAGAGAAAAAATGAGCCACATTTTCCTTTGAAAGGTAAGGAGCAGTCTTTTCAGATCCATCCCCCGGTTTAAATATGCTTCATCCATTCTTTTTGTCTCCATTTCCCTCTTCTCTCATGGCTGTCACCTGCGTGCTGTCAACCCCTTCCGTGCTTTCAGGTTTGATCAGGATCTTTAAGGTCAGAAGCATCAGCTTCAGATCCAGCCAGACGGAATAATTTTCAATATAAGTCAGATCCAGTTTCAGCTTATCATAGGGAGTGGTATTATACTTCCCATAAACCTGCGCATAGCCCGCCAGCCCGGCTTTTACCTTTGTCCGAAAAGCAAATTCCGGCATTTCTTCCATATATTTTTTGATAATTTCAGGTCTTTCCGGCCTGGGGCCGATAAAGGACATATCTCCTTTTAAAATATTAAAGAGCTGAGGAAGCTCGTCAATCCGCACTGCACGGATAAACCTTCCTATGGGCGTGATCCTGTCATCATGCCTGGCCGCCAGTCTGGCAACCCCGTCCTTCTCCGCATCCACGCGCATGCTTCTGAATTTCAGGATCTTAAATTCCCTGGCGTCCCTGGTACAGCGGATCTGCTTATAAAATACCGGCCCTCCATCATAGCATTTGATCAAAATAGCCGTAATAAGCATAAACGGAGATGCGATCACCAGAAGAAGCACTGCGCAGACAATATCGATCAGTCTTTTGGCAAGTCTTTGTTCCACATTCAGCGCATATTCCCTGGTCAGCAGTATGGGCGTATCAAATAAATGAAGCTGATCGCTTCCCTTTACCAGCACATCCGGGATCTTAGGCATCATATAAACCCTGATGGATCTGCTGTAGCAGTATTTCAGAAGACGGTTTCGGTCTGCCGTGGGAATGTCCCAAAGCACCACTGCTCCATAACCGTTTTCCACTTCCCTGATAATTGCCTGCTCATCTTCCCTGATATCCATACACTTTTCAATCCGGTATTTGTCCTTGCGTGAGGCAAACTTGTGCAGAATATCTTCAATGTCTCTGTCTCCATGGATCAGCAGCATCCTTCTTGGCGGAAATACCCTTCGGTAAACGCCGTTGCAGAGGGCTGTCCAGATACCGGAGATCAGAAGCTGGCACAAGGTTGCAAGCACAAAATAATTGACAGGCACCAGCCAGTTTCTCATCAGAGAGATCTGAAAATATGTAATCACATTGACAATGATTACGGAAAACAGCTGGGAGAAAAAAACATCCATAGGCTTCAGGTACCCCACCTTCAGCCCTCCATAGGTATTCGTAAAGAAAAAAAGCAGCACCAGATAAATCCCAAACATCAGTAAATGTCCGTTTCGATGAAAACGGAGACCCAGATTAAATCTGTTTACCAGAGGGTAATAATATTCGATCCAGATATATGCGTAAACTGCCGTCTGCATGATCAGCCCAATAAAGCTGAGCCACAGAACGACTACTCTTTTAAAGGATTCCCAGCGTTTCACTTATGCACCTCATATCACTTATTATAATCTTCTTATGGTAGCTCTCCATGCCCAACCCAAAAGGCAGCCTGCACTTTGAAAAAACGGAAGCATTTCCTGTCTGCGGTAAAGCTGCCAGATCCTCCTGACGGCTTCCAGCTTGTTGGAGGATAAGGAATGGGGCGGCCTTCTGTAGATCGCCAGCACCTCGTCTAAGCCGTAAGCAGGATAACCCGCTTTCAGGATCTTCCACCAGGTAGCCGTATCCTCGCTCTTAATATCCGGCATATGGAGAAGCTCTTTTCCAGTTTTCTGTGTATCGATCAGCACGGTTGTGGTAAAGATGATCGTCCTGGACAACGCCTTTTTGTAGGTGAGCACCGGCAGCACATGAACCACCTTTCCGGTTCTGCCTGCCTTTTCATCCCCAAATTCATAGGCAGTATATACAAAGGCCGCATCCTTTTCCTTTAAAAAGGCAAGCTCCTTTTCCAGCTTATCCGGCATCCACACATCATCCGCATCCAGAAAGGCGATATACCTTCCCCTGGAATGGTCGATCCCTGTGTTTCTGGCCAGCGCCGCCCCTTCATTTGAGGGTTTGGCAATTACCCTGATCCGGTGATCCTGCTTCGCAAGCGCTTCCATTCTGGCAAGGCTCTGATCCCCGGAATGATCATCCACCAGGAGCAGCTCCCAGCTTTGACAGGTCTGTGCCCTGACCATGGCCACGGTTTCTTCTATATAGCTCTCTGCATTGTATACCGGAACGATAATGCTTATCAGTTCCTTTTCCTGCCCCATTTAAATTTCCTCTTTTATCAAATAGATTGGCCTTCTTTTCACTTCCATATACGTTTTTGCCAGATATTGACCCACAATTCCAAGGCAGAAAAGCTGCACTCCGCTGACAAGGGAAATAATGCACACCAAAGACGGCCATCCTGATGTAGGATCGCCGAACAGCGCCTTTCTGACAATCGTAAAAATGATCAGCGCAAAGGCAAAAATACAAAACAGCACGCCCATAAAGGCTGCAAATCCAAGAGGCGCTGTCGAAAAAGAGGTAATGCCCTCCAGAGAATAAGCAAACAGCTTCCAGAAGGACCATTTGGTCTCTCCCTTTTTCCTCTCAATATTTTCAAATTCCAGCCATTTTGTCTCGTAACCCACCCAGCCGTATATTCCTTTGGTAAAACGGTTATATTCCGGCATGGCCAGCATGGCGTCCACCACCTGCCTTGTCATAAGACGGTAATCCCTTGCCCCCTCCATGATCTCTGTCTTGGAGATCCTGCGCATGATCTTATAAAACATCCTGGCAAAGAAGGATCTGATCGGTGGTTCTCCCTTTCTGCTTACTCTTCTGGTTGCCACAGAATCATATCCCTGCTCCAGATAACCAAACATTTCCGGCAAAAGAGAAGGGGGATCCTGAAGATCTGCGTCCAGAAAGACCACATAATCCCCGTTTGCCTTTTCCAGGCCGGCATAAATTGCAGCTTCCTTTCCGAAGTTTCTGGAAAAAGCAAGCAGATGCACCCTTTTGTCCTGGGCGATCAGCTTTTTCACTTCCTCCCGGGTATGATCCCCGGATCCGTCATCAATGTACCAGATCTCCAGTTCCACATCCCTGCTGCGGAAATATTCTTCGTTTTTCATAAATTCCCTGTAAAAATCAGGAACATTTTCTTCTTCATTGTAGCAAGGTACCACTGCACTGAGTAGCTTCATGTCCGACCTCTCTTCATGAAAACAATATTATCCTATATTTTAACACACAAACCAAAATATCACAACTTTAGAAAGACACAGGCAGAGCTTACGCCCTGCCCATAAGAAAGAGTAGATACACCCCAAACATGTTTTCTTTATTATATAAGGAAATAAAGGCCTGTGGCCAAAATGTAATAATTAACATTCTTTTTGTCATAATGATCAGAAAACGCCGCTTTTTAATTGATTGACACAGCCCTTTCTCCTGCGGCTTACAGGAAGCACATCCCGGTTTTTCAGCCGCACCATTCTGTGATGATATTCCTCCACATACCTTTCGTTTACCAGATAGGATTGGTGGATCCTGACAAAGGAAAGGTTCGAACCCTTCAGCCTCTGCTCCACCTCATCCAGTTTGCCGTACATCAGATATTCCTTCCCTGTTTCCAGCAGGATATTAACTGTTCTCCTGTCGCTGGCAAAATAAAGCACCTCCCGCAGATTTACCTGATAGGCATGGTGCTTGTAGCAGAACCGGAAGCTCTCATAAAAAAGCCTCTGCTCCTTTAACACCTTATCCATGCGTTCCAAAACCTGCCGCCTGTTTATGCTGCATTCCATAAAATGAACCGGTGAAAGAGGAAAAAGTTCCCGAAAATCCCTCATTTCACCGGCATAAAATACAATACTGACCTGTCTGCTGTTTTTTCTCAGCCTTCCGGCTGTCTCCACCCCGCCAATTCCCGGAAGATCCATTTCCAGAAATACCACGGAAAATGCACCGGAAAGCTCTGTTTCAAATAACAGCTCTTCTCCCGTGTGAAATCTTCTGATCTGAACCGGCTCGTTTCTTTCTAAGGCCCAGTCCTCCACAAACCTTTCCACCTTCTGCGCCTCGGCAGACAGGCGGCCGCACACTGCAATCCTGATTACCATCATAATCCCCCTTTTCTTTTGTATCTGAAAATTTTATCTTTTTTATTGTAACAATCAAAAAGGGTTTTCTGATGTTTTGTCACTCAATATGCGGTATCTGGTTACAAATTGTCCGTTCTCTTCCTATAGCGGGCTCAAAGCAGAAGACTGCCTGTCAGAAGCTGTGGCCGCCGCCACCGCCTCCACCACCGCCTCCTCCGCCGCCACCGCCGGAGCCGCCTCCTCCACTGGAGCTTGGCGGAGAATAAACCTTCGTGGTATTCTTATAAACGGCTTTCTTATTACTAAGCCTGTACTGATACCGGATCCCTTCCAGAAGCTGTCTTTCTCCTGCTTTTTTCTTTCTGGATCCTCCCATGACAAGAAGGAAATTAATCATCAGGGCAAGAATCACCGCAAGGAACAGGTTGCTGACATACTTCATGGGCCTTGCAATCTTCTGTCCCTTTAAAAGGGTCAACGCCTGGTCAAAGGCCGTATAGCTGCAGATGTAATATTCCCGATCGGAAGCATATTTGTATACGTTATCCGTAATGGTATCCGCATAGGCAGTTGTAATAGTCTTATAGATCGCTCCATTGCTGTGGATCCAGATATTCCGGTTATCCATATCAATCAAAAAGACGATCGCGCTGTTTGATCCGAATTGTTCCTCGTAATATTGCCTGATATAGTTTTCCGTTGTTGTGCTGTTATAATCGATGGACTTAAATGCCGCATTTCCGTATGCGGTGATCTGATCCATCAGATCCATCAATGCCTCTTCTTCGTCCTGGTCAAGCAGATCTGCGTCATCCTGCATGACCACATAGTATCCGTTTCCAAGGCTGCCCTGCCTGGTTCTTGCCTGTGCCGGTAGCGCCCAAAGCTGACTGAACACGATCGTTCCAAGCAGAAGCAAAACGCCTCCCTTAAGAAGGTGCAAAAACGATCTTTTCCTTTTACGCACGGTCATCACCTCCCTGCCTGTCAAACTGCGGAAGCCTTCGCATGGCAATTCTGTTATAATTCCTGATCACTTCCACAAATCTGTACAGGATCACTCCGAAAATAGCTACGGTACAGCCATAATAGTAAAGGTCTGAAACCGGATGGAAAAAGGTGATGGCCACAGCCGCAAGTGCGCAAAGCACACAGGCGGCCCGCGCCAGGGGCTGCTGTTTCCCCTTTTCTCCTTCCTGATCTTCGTCAAAAAACCGGATAATTTCGATAACGCCTATTCCAAGGGTCGATCCATACACGAAAAACCCTGAAATCATCCCTTTCACAGAAGAAAAAAAGTTTATAATCATAGGGATCCAGACAAGAACCCAGAAAATCGTAGGTATAACACTTCCTTTGCCGCGTTTCTTCTTTTTCGTTTCTTTTTTTTCTTTTTGAGCTTCCTTTTCCTTCTGATCTGCGCAGGACGGCTCCTTCCATTTCTGATGCTCCATTCCCCTGTCGCCCTCATGGCGCTCCATTTTGCGTATGATCCGAAGCTCTCTTACACAGATCAGCGCCACCAGAAAGCTTAAAAGGCATCCAATCCCCAGCAGAACAGGCGGCCTTAAGGTAAAAAACAGATTGAGCAGCAAAAACAGCGGAAACGCCAGGATCAAAGATCCAAGAAGATACCTTTTGGGATCCACCGGCAGATCTGCCACCACCTTGCCTGTCTGTCCGTTTACTGCCACATAGGCCACTCTGTCCTGATTTCGATAGGAAAGAAACCAGACCGGATACATGGTGCTGTCTATGTCCCTGATCCTGGTGTGCAGCGTTTCTGTCAGTCCCACCTCCTTCTCCGGGGCATAGGAGGAAAATTCCTTTTCGTTCCACAGGCATTTGTAGGTATGCTCATTGGCCTGCTTCTTAGCGTCCTCCTCATACACTCTGGAATCCACATCTGCTGTATCTGCGTAAAAACCGCTGAGAAAGGCCGGTGTAAATTTTACAAGCTCCTTCGCGTCATAAGGGGCCAGATTTTCACTGATGTCATCATAAAAGGATGAGGAAGCGTCACAGGAATATCCCAGATAATAGCTGTCCAGGTCTCCCTGCAGATCATAATGGGAGGTGCAGATATAATTTCCTTCTCTTTTGGTTCTTTCTCCTTTCAGAGTTACCCCGCCCTCTTGCACTACCTGGTAAGTCCAGTAGGGCATATAAATCCCCCGGAAGCCGTCTATGTATTTGGGATCCTTCAGTTCCCTGGGGGCAAAGAAAGCCCGCCGCATTCTTTTCTCATAGGAATGCTTGCAGTCCTCCTTGGTTTTTTGGAAGGGAATGATATATTTAGGGCGCTGCATCCTTTCCAGTCTTGTTGATAAAATGGTCGCGGCTCCGCAAAAGCTGCAAAAGGAAGTGGCGTCCTGATCCGTGCTGTAAAGCTCTCCGCCGCACTGGGGGCAGGTAAATACCGTTGTCTCAAAGTCCTTTTCTTCTTTTGCATCCGTCTCCTTGTTCAGAGAATAGGGATCAAAATGCCCGCCGCAATAAGCACATCCCATTTGCTGGGATGCAATGTCAAATTTTAAGTTTCCTCCACAATTTGGACATTCGTACATGTCATCCTTACCTTTCAGCCCGAAGCCTTGCTTTTTCTCTGTACAAGGCCTGATCTGCCTGTGCGATCAGTTCTTCGGGATCTCTTGTTTTTTTATCCCAGGTGCTGTAGCCTACGGAGACCGTCACCAGATAGGGAAGCTCCTTTTCTTCGCATTTCATTTTCAGAAGCTTACAAAAGCTTTCTACGATCTTTTCCGGCTCATTGGAGACTTCGCCATAATCTACAATGGTAAATTCATCCCCTCCATATCTGGAAACAAATAAATGGTAGTCCCTGGCAAGGATCATCAGGCTTTCCGCCACGGCCATAAGCGCATGGTCGCCCTCCGCATGACCATAATTATCATTGATCAGCTTAAAGGAATTGACGTCAAGCATATAGACAGTTAAAGGATGATTCTCCTGCTGGGTCTTTTTCCCGCCCTGCGTATCTTTGCCATGGCAAACAAAAACCAGTAATAAGCGGTCAGCGTCATACAGATCAAAGAAAGGGCATTGGCCAGCCATGCAGCAACCGGCATTCTATTGGGTTCTATGGAAATGCTATCCTCTTTAGGAAATTCCATGTCTTATCCTTCCAATTCCTTTTGATCCCTTGTAATGTTTTTCATCCATTTATGCTTAAAATAATGGATAAAAATGAAAGGCATCTTTTCAAGCTCATCCAGGGTCATCACAAAATAAACCCAGATAGGAGGCAGCTTCAGCACATAGGCGGCAACAGCCATCAAAGGAACCGCCACTCCCCACATAAATATGGTATCCAGGATCATTCCAAATTTAGAATCCCCGCCGCCTCTGAAGCATCCACAGATCAGGCAGGTATTTACAGCCTCCCCAACAAGCCTCCAGGTGGTCATAATCATCAGGATCCCCAAATAGGAAAGAGCCGTAGGCGTCAGCTTATCACTGTAAAACCGAAGCATCAGCGGCCGGATCGCCAGGATCACCCCACAGCCCAGAAGACTGACCACAAAGGTAAGCCGGAGCATCCTGCTGGCATACACTTTTGTATCCTCCATCCGGTTTTCTCCAAGGGTCTGACTGACAATGATGGTCGTGGCATTGGCAAAACCGCGGCACACAATGGCTCCCATATTCACCACCATAACAGCTACCGCATTGGCTGCCACCATATCATCTCCGATATGCCCCAGGATCGCCGTAAAGGTAGAGGCTGCCACTCCCCACACCAGATCATTGATCACCGCAGGGGCGCTGATCTTTATGAAATCCTTGAAAAGAACTCCTGACGACCGGAACAGATTTTCCAATTTAATTTTCACATCCCTGCTGACAGCAGAATATACAATGCACATGACCGCTTCAACCACTCTGGCACTTACCGTTCCAAGCGCCACGCCGATGACCCCTAATTTCGGCAGTCCGAACAGTCCAAAAATAAAGGTAGCGTTTAAAAGCACATTGACCAGAAGGGAGACCACATAAATAACCGAGGGGAACACCACCTTCCCCACACTGCGGAGCGCGCTGACAAAGATCTGGGAAAAGCCCATAAAAATAAAAGAAAATGACAGTACCCTTAGATACCTTATACCCTCATGAATGGTCTCTGGGCTGCTGGTGAACAGCCTCATAATCGCCCCGGGAAAGAAAAAGGATATGGAAAAGAAAATAAGTGAGATCAGGATCACCACTCTGGAAGCCAGACCAAGGATCCTCTCCACCGTCTGCTTATCTCCCTTTCCCCAATACTGTGCGCACAATACGCTTGTGCCCGCTGACAGTCCGTAATAAAAGCAAAACAGCACAAAGGTATACTGGTTTGCCAGGGAAGAAGCTGCCATTGCCGTCTGGCTTACATAGCCAAGCATGATCGTATCCGCAGAATTTACCAGCGTACTGATCAGATTTTGTATCATAATGGGAAAAGCTAACTGTATTGCATACAGCAGGAATTGTTTTTTGTCTAATCGTGTTTTCATTTTTCAATCTTATCCTCATTCCAAAAATATTGTACTTTCCCTATCTTCTCTTATCTCTCACCACTTTGCAAGTGCCTTTTTGAGTTTCTTTTGCAGATCTATACGGTTGCTGCGGATTTTTGCCCCGGTTTTCTTTCCGCTTATTAAAATTTATTGTATCACATTTTCTGCCGTTGTTTGAATTGCATTATTTCCAGAGCTTTGTATCTACTTGACTCTGTTTCATGTCTGCTGTCCGCTTTTACAAAAGAAAAAGCCGAGTTTCTCAGTATTTCTAAGATTTCTCGGCTTTTATTAAACTTCTTAAAGCATAGTTGTTGAAGTCCAGAGACATCTATGTATTTTCGTCTAGTTAATCAGCTTAGCAAGGATATTTTCAGTAACTGGTACGATTTCCTCTTTATCTATCAAAAATATCCGCCCGATTATTTCAGCAACACCGTCTTTGATAAAGATTGCACTTTCATCCTTCATTGCACAGACTGGTAATGCTTTGGAAACCTGCTTCAGTACTTGCACAAGTTCCTTATCCTCCTCATTGTAATGTGCCTTAATGGTAATATTAGTAAGGCCTAAGCCCATATAAGGAGTAAGCGATTCATAAATATCTACTGAATGCTTCGCCATATTGATCGATCCAGCACTTACCCCAAATATTACTGCATGGCTATTACAAATTTCTTCATATATTTCTTTTTCATGGATCAACTGCATTTGTAATGTAGCATTGCCACCCATAAGAAAAATACAGGAGGCGTTCTTTATCATTTGTTTTGCATCAGCAATATCCGTATGTGCATCAATAACGCTGACTCTTTGAAACGCCAGGCCACACTCTGCAAACATATCATGCATACCTTTAGAATCACTGTTATTTCTGTCAAAGTCCGCAGGCCATGCGCTGATAAACACCAGCTGCTCCCGCGTCACCAATTCGGCCTTAAGCTTTCCCGTTATTTCCTTTGGAAAATGATGAGTGGGAAATCCCGAGAATAATCCTAATAATTTCTGCTTCATGTGTATCTCCTTCATTGGTAAAAGGTGGTCGGAATACTTTAAAACGAAATGTTATTTGAGAGGAGAGAACAAGCAAAACCTTGACTTGTTTTTTCTCTCCATATACATATCTATATTATTTTATTCTCAATAAAATTTGCAATACCCTCTTCATCATTTGATCCAATTATAATATCTGCTCTCTCTTTTACCTCATCAATCGCATTCCCCATTGCGACACCTGTTCCACATAGTTCCAGCATTCCTATATCTGCATAATCATCTCCGAATGCAATAATTGAATCTGTACTAAATCCACATACTTCCGTAATCTTCATAATTGCACTTTCCTTTGTCACATTCTTTTTCGTAAACTTGTACCAAAATCCATCTGAGAAACGAATACAATCACAATCAGAGAGACTTTGAGCTAACTCATCTGCTTTATCCTGGTCAAAAATCTCAACACACATTTTCAATGAACACTCGGCAAAATCCGAAAAATCTGTATAAATGCTGTCGCCCCAGCTTTTATCTATTTTCTTTGGATCTATTTTATAATTCCAATAATGTGCATCTATCGTGTCTATCGTAATTTCACAGTCATTTCCACAAATATTTCTTGCCATATCAATCATGACCTTTGTTTCTTCTACAGAAAATTCCGCCTTATAAATATATTCTGTTTTGTATTTTACTAATGCACCTCCACTTGATATTAAAATGTCAGGCATCAATTCTTTTAAATACGCTAAAGAGTTCTGTTCACTTCTGGATGTAGAAACGCCTATCAAAATATTATTTTCCCTACATTTTTTAAGGACTGACAATGTTCTGCTTGATATTGTTTTATCACTCTGTAATAGGGTGCCGTCCAAATCAAATAAAAGCAGTTTACACTTCTTCATGTCACTTTTTCCTTTCTATTTCCTGGATTTCTCTATAATTGATTTTACAAATATTACTCTTCACATAAATAGAGCCAAACCAGAACCATTTGATAAAGCAAATGCCGGAAACCCGCGTAAATACAGGTTTTCGGCATTCCTATTCGTTATTCAAACTCGGCAAATTATTGCCATGAGGGTATTATAACACGACCGGTAATTAAATCAATCCGCATTTCGCAAAATTACACCCTATATATAATTAAAATTTTACAAAGCATTTGTTTTAGTACAATTTGCTGTTAACTTTGAAAGCAAATCTCCCATTTTTATCGGGAACAAGTAGCAGCCAAGTGTTTGCATTTTCTGATTAAGACTGTGACATATGATAAACCTCTTTGAATTTATATGCTTTGCAAGTCCATAACCAACTTTTTCGGGCAATGCCTTGAACTCATCAGGAACAGGAAGAGGTGACGCTGATTCTGTTCTAGTGAGAGGTGGATGCATAATATGAAATGTAATATTATCCTTTGCATACTCAATTCTCAAACATTTCGCTAACGCTTCTAATGCACCCTTTGTAGAACTGTAAGGCGAAATATTTATAAATCCTGTCACACCTACACCTGAGCTTGTAAAAATCACACGTCCTTTTTTCTGTACCGACATGTAAGGAATAACGCATTTTACCAAACGTAATGCACCGAAATAATTAACATTAAAAACATCCTTATATGTATCTAAATCCGTTTCGCTTTCACTTTCAAATGTACATTTACAGGCATTATGAACAGCAATATCAATAGTATCAAACTCTGCAACCGTTTCGTCAACCGCTCTCTTTACTTCAGCATAATTTCTCAAATCCACCTTATAAAAAATAAGACAGTCATATCTCTTTTTGAGATTTGCAAGATTGTCTGTTTCAATATCCAAAACCGATACCTTATTTCCCTCAGCAAGCAGCTTTTCCACCATATAATAACCAATACCTTGATTTGCTCCCGTGACAATAATATTATCAGCCATTGCAACCTCCTATTTCTCCAAAAAACATCTGTATATGCTTATATGCGTCCATACGGAATGCCTCTTTGCTTTCTTCTGTTAATTCTCCATTGAACAGCCATTTCTGTGCATAGAAATAAATTGGAGCATAATATTTTACGGCAAGATATTCGCTATCACAATTTGTAATCATGCCGGCACTCATCAATGCAGAAAAGATATTTCTTTGAAAATTGAGTGGCTCATCCATAAGCCAGTGCTGATACAACTTTCGTGCATTTTCATTATTAAACTGTTCGATAAACATAATCCGCATAACCTTATTGCAGAAATCATTCATAAGATATTGCTCAAAAAAACAATCAGAAACCGTATTGATACCATCCGAAAAAGAATTCTGTCCGTCTGTAAGACCGTTTTCAAGTGGGACCATCATACCTTTTGCGGTTTCAGAAAACTTGTCCAGCAATACATCAAAAATATTCTGCTTATTTTCAAAATGATAGTAAACAGAACTTTCTTTAATCCCCACACACTTACAAATATCTCTGATCGAAACTGCTGAATATCCCCTTTGGGAAAACAATTCTAAAGAAACGTCTAAAATTTTTTCTCTTGTCGCATTCATAACACGCCTCCGCCTAACAACTGTTAGATCCATTTTATCTAACGATCGTTAGATTGTCAATACGCTTTAAACAACACTATTTACTGGTATCAGGTAAATAACCCGCACTAACTAAAAATGAATGCCACCTGAAACCGTCCAAAGGACGGTTGCAAAGACCAAAAACAAGGGATTGAAGGTATGACGCATGAACACATTTACCTTTGAGGAAATCAACCTTATCTGCTGTTACAAAGGAACGACAAGGGCTGATACGGTGGCGGCACTGACCGCCGCCCTGCCCTACATGGAAGCGGAGATACGGGAGCTTGCGGAGCGTACAGCGGAAAAGCTGAAGCAACTTACCGAGGAAGAATTTGCCGGGCTTGCGTTTGAGCCTGCTGAAGATATGGAGTAATAGAACGCCGGGGAATGGCAGCTTATACAGTGCCATTCCCCGGTATCTTTTGCTCTTATTATTGCTTAATACCGCCAATTATACACATTAGCGGCAATGCCAACTACTACGGAATCCCACACATCATTTATTGCTTTTCTTAATTTTCAAAAAAGTAACCATAGAACTGTTAAAAAAAATAAATATCACGAATATCAATTTTTCTAATGTTAGATAAATAGAAAATCACGGATTTTTTTATATCAATTATAGAATCACGCATATCATTCTCAATCCAACGAACAATGAGATTCCATACACCACCAATATTGAAATAAATAATATATTCTGTAAGTAATTGACTTTCCAAATGATTTTTTTGTGATTCGGAAATATATCTATTATGTTCATTCAGTATTAACACATTTAGCTTCTCAAGCAATAAGTATAAGAGCCTATTATCCCGCAGGATAAAGAGTATTTCCTTATTTTTTCCACAAAAGTCAAAGATATCATCTAATGTTTGGAGAAGAGAATATTTCTGTTGCTGCTGTTGTATAGTATCGACATAATCTTGCAAAATAGTGTTAATAAAAGAATTTAACACATCATCTTTAGATAAAAAATTACGGTAAAAAGTTTTTCGGGATATATCCGTTTCTAAAAGAATTTGCTTTACCGTTATTTCTGCATAGGGATATTTTTTCATAAGGAGCAAGAGGGATTCAGTAATTACTTTTTTGGAGCGTAATGCACTGGGATTTTGTGTTGGATTCATATAATTCCTTTCCGACACTTTTAATTAAAATAGTGTCACTTTCCGTATAAGTATTGCTTTTTATCAGCAAATATTCTATCATACAGTCTTAAAGGTTACAAGTGTTTACCTTTTGTAACGTGTCTCTAAAGAACGGATAGGAAAGGAGAAAAATTATGTTATCATATATCTGGTTATTTCCGTTGTTGTTTATATTTCATGATATGGAAGAAATAATAGGCTTTATTCCGTGGTTGAATCATAACCAAAAATTTCTTAAAGAAAAGTATCCTAAAATTATAAGACAATACGAGCAGACATCTTCGGAGGGCTTTGCTCTTGCGGTATTTGAAGAATTGCTGTTATGTATTTCACTTTGCCTAATATCCATATTTACAAATTGGTATGGACTATGGTTAGGAGGATTTATTGGCTGTACATTTCACTTTCTGATACATATTGGTCAATCTATTGTGATAAGAAAGTATATACCATGTTTAATTACAAGTATCATTGCATTACCCATAAGTGTATATGTGATTCACAAAAGTATCTATCTGCTTGAATATTCATTTTATCAAGTGCTGTTTTACAGCTTTATTGGAATTTTTGTCATTGCGGCAAATCTTGCTTTTGCTCATATGCTGATGAGAAACTTCTCAAAATATTTAAAGAGGTATAGCAATGAAAATTGATAAAACAACACCTCAATTTACGACAGATGAAATTAGAGTTATAGCACAAACCTTTAGCAGTTATAAATTTGAAAACAACGAAGAAGGATTGTATTATAAATGCAAAGGGGAAAAAGGAAGAATTGCTTTTGTAACAGGATATGTGCAGATGGGGCTATTAAGTGGATGGATACATACTTTAGCGCATACTCCCGGCTATATCAGTATTTCAACACCGCAAGACAAAACAAGTTTCATTGGAATTATGAAATTTCTTATAGGTATAGTAAAAGGAATGGGATTATGTGGTGCTATAATTTGGGGATTGAATTTTTTGAAATCTGGTAAATCTATTGATACATTACTAAAAAGAGCCGGTTGTGTGCATATCAGAATGTTAGTCATAAAAAAGGAATACCAGAACAAAGGATATATGAGAAAATTTGTTCAACTTGCATTTAATAAAGCAGAAGAATTAAATGTGCCTTGCCAATAAATTAACGGGCGTGCTGACATACACACCCGCTTCACACAGCATTGCAGATTATACAAGCAATCAGCACACCGCAATCTATCACAGAGAGGTTGAATAGAAAAATGCAATCGTAATGCAATGAAAAAGAGAAAAAGCCGCCCGCCAAACCCTAGTGTTTACGGGCTTTGCGCCTTAGCTCCGACTACTCAAACTCTTGGGCGGAGAGATTTAATAGTGACAAGTAACTATTTGCCGTACTCCTGCACATTGTCATAATTGACAATGCTGTAGGGTGTATAGACATAGCGGTTATCGATCAGTCCCACACTGTCCGGTATCGCCGTCTGCGTCGAAAGTGCATATGCAATCTCTGCGATCGCCTGTCCCTGCCCTTTGGCATCATGATAAACGGTTCCTTCCATCTTTTTTCTTTTAATCATTTCCAGTGCTTCACTCTGACCATTCACCCCTACGATCAACGGCCATTGTTCTACCCCGCGTTCTTCCAGCGCATCAATCGCTCCCAGAGCCATGTTATCGTCATTGGCAATGATCATTTCAATCTGCCATGAATATTGATCCAGAAAGGCATTCATCTTTGTCATGGCCTGTGCCCGGTTCCAGTTTGCAAACTCATCCCCCAGCTTCTCCACCTTGAAACCTGCATTCTTGATCTCCTCGATCGATACCTGCGTCCTCACCAGTGCATCCTGATGGCTGCGCTCTCCCTCGAGGATCACATACTGGATCACACCATCCCCGTTGACATCCACCTGCACGAAACGCTTCTCATCACGCAGGGCATCTGTCACGATCTGTGCCTGCATCACGGCAGACTCCTCTGGCTGTGAACCTACATAGTATAGCTTATCCCATCTCTTCAGATCTTCCTCCACCAGCTCACGATTCCAGAAAATAATCGGGATATCCGCATTTCTCGCCTTATCGATGATCACCATCGCATTTGTTCTGTCCACGAGATTTACACAGATCACGTCGTATTTTTTCTCCACGAACTTTTCAATCTGGTCATTCTGGGTCAACTGATTCTTGTTTGCAGCCACTACTTCCACATTGATGGTGATTCCCATTTCCAGCTCCTTGTTTTTGCACCATTCCTCTACATACTTTACAATACTGGAAGTGAAGATATCATATTCATCATAAATGCTGACACCGATGCGGATCACATCTTTATGCCCGTTCTTTTCCTGTGTCCACAGTGTCCTGTCACTGCATGCGGTCAAAAGCAGCAGCACCGCAACCCAGCAGACCGCAACTCCCCTCATCCATAATTTCTTCATCTCAAACCTCGTTTTCTATCCTTACTTTACAAACGGGAAGATCAGTTTCTCATACTCCAGCGTATACATCCTGTCCCGGTTGACAATCTTGTATTCCACCGCATCTTCCAGATTTTTATCCTGCTTTCCCTGCAGGATCACGTTCATACTCAGATACCCTGCGCTGAAATCATTCTGATAGGCCACCGCCTTCACCAGACCCTGATTCAGATAATGCACGATCTTGTCACTGTTTCCAATTCCATAGATTTTAATATCCTTATTCAGATTCTGTGCAGCATCGATAAGGGCCTCTGTTCGAGGCGTGTCCATCGCTATCGCCACATCCACCGCTTCCTCGATCATCTTTTCCTGCAGAAACAATGTCAGCTCGCTTTCCGAGGTGTGTTCATCCTTTTCCCAGATTACAATCTCATCCGCATAGCCGGAAAGCGTGTCATACACGCCGTCAAAACGGTCGCTGATACACTCCTTCTGCATATCGTCCAAAATGATCGCCGCCTTGATCCATTCCTTCTCCTGCGACATGATCTCTCTCGCCAGGGAATATCCCATTCCATAATTATCCGTTGAGACATAGCAGACATTGTCCGTTGTCTCTGGTCCGCTGTAGAAAAACACGACCGGAATATCACACTCCACCGTATCAAAATACTCTTCTATCATACGGCTGTCTGCCGCCTCTATGATCAGCGCATCTGCTCCGTTGAGTATTTCGCGGTTGATCATGGCAATCTGTTCCCCCGCACCGCCATTGCCGGACATTGTGATCAGATTGACCTCTGCCTGCGTATTGTTTGCCGCCTGCTCCGCTCCAAGCCTCAGGTTCTCCCACCTGTCTGCCTGTGCACTGCTGACGATCACGGACACCTGCATCTGCGGCTCCTCCCTCGTCTCATAAAAGCTGTACACCAGCACTTCGACGATCAACATCACCAGCACCAGCGCAATTCCGGTCAGCAGAATCTTCTTTCCCTTACTCAGCCTCGAAAATCCAGTCATTGAGCGCCCTCCTCTCGTCGGTAATCCTCATAGAGGATCTTCGGCAGGTGGATGGTGACTGTGGTGCCCTCATCCAGTTCACTTTTGATGGATAGTCCGTAATCCCCCTTAAAATACAGCGCAATTCTCTGGTTCACGTTCCACAGTCCGATTCCGGAGCCTTTTCCGCGGGCACGGCTCTTATCCGTCAGCAGACTCTCAATCGTCTCTTCCGGAATGCCCATACCGTTATCTGACACCTCGATATAGATATCCCCGTCCTTTTCATAGCCGTGTACCGTAATCTCCCCTTCGCCGTCCATAAACTCCATTCCGTGATAGATGGCATTTTCCAGGATCGGCTGTACGATCAGCTTAATCGTAATACAGCCACGGATCGCAGGCTCCACATCGATCTTTACACAGAATTTATTACGGTAGAGCATCTGTTGAATGCTCATATAATTCTGCGCATGTGTAAGCTCATCCTCTATTGTGATAATGCTGTTTCCCTTGCTCAGACTGATCCGGAACAGCTTCGCCAGCGCCTTCACCATTGAGAGCGCTTCCCGGTACTGTTCGCACTCTACCATCCACACGACGGAATTCAGTGTATTATACAGAAAATGGGGATTGATCTGTGACTGCAGCGCATCCAGTTCACTCTTCCGCTTGTCCTCCTGCTCCCGCACCATCTTGTCCATCAGATCCTTCATCCTCTTGACCATCAGCGTAATGGTCTGCCCCAGATGTCTTATCTCATGGGAACCGCCAATATAGATGTGCTCATCCTCCAGATGTCCCTCCTCCAGATACCGGATGGATTCCTCCAGATTCCGGAGCGGCTCCGTAACCCTGTCTGAAATAAAGATATTTCCAAAAAGGATCAGAAAAATAGTCACGGTACAGATCATCACCATAAAGAAACCAATATGGATTGCATTGCGGAACAGCTTACTTGTCGGTGTCACATTGACGATCTTCCAGCCGGTGTATCCGATCGTCTTGACCACAACCGCCCTCTCTTCCCCCATAAAATTCTCGATGTGGGTTCCATCCTCGTAAGTTGACGCCATCCGGTTGTTCTCTTTCACCATCCCGGAATAGATTGCCTTCTGCCTCGGATGATAGATGATCTCACCGTTCCGGTCCATCAGATATACATACCCGGAATTCTGTTCATTTGCCTTATCAAAAACCTGCTCGATCGCGCTGTAATTCATATCGACAAGCAGCACCCCCCTCCTGGTATGTCCGGCATTCGTCAACTCCACACTCCTGCTCAGAGAGATTACCCATGCATACTGATAATTGCTGCTCTCGAAAATATTCTGGACATGCGGTGTCGTAAAATGCAGATTCTCAATCTTCTCTCCTGCCTGTACAAACCACTCCTGCTCTTTCAGATCAACCGACTTCTTTCTCGTAGCGATCGGCCCTGCTGCCAGAACCGCGCCATCCTCCGTCACACAGACAATGCTTACAAGATAGTCCTTATTTTCCTCATACAGCAGGTTCATTTCCTTGTCGATGGACTCCTCGGTCAGATCCTTATTTTTGATGACGTTGTAATACATAAAGTCGGAGATGTTCATCATTTTACGGATGTAGCTGTTCAGATTCCAGCTGACCTGTTCCAGCATCTGCTTGTTGTTCTCCAGTGCCATCTGCCTTGCATTGCGCACAAACTGTGCATAGAACGCAATTCCCATGAACAGCATACTCACTAATGCAACCAACGTAAAAGACAGAGAGGTAATGAACTGGATATTCCTTCTCCGGTAGATTGTTTTGGGCAGATTACAAATATGTAGAAGTCTCTTTTTTACCTTATTTCTGACCATCTTCTCCTTTTCCCTTACTCTGCCTGTACTTGGACGGTGAAATCCCATACTGCTTTTTAAACACATAGCTGAAATAGTTCGGTTCCTCATACCCCACCATTCCGGCTATCGCATAACTCTTTTCCTCTGTCGTATCCAGAAGATGCAGTGCCTGCTCCATCCGTACCTTGGTCAGATATGCCACAAAGCTCATCCCCATCTCTTTCTTGAAAAGGGAATAGAAATAGGCGGCACTGACACCCAGATGCCCGCACACTCTGTCAATAGACAGATCAGATTCTCCATAATGCTCTGCCACAAACGCAAGTGCTTTATCCGTGAGGAGTCTGGTCGTATCGGTTCTTTCCCTACGGACAGCACTGCGGATCATACTGCACTGTTCTGACAGCCATGCCCCCATCTCGTCCAGCGAATGAAACCTTCCGATCTCTTCTCCGGGGCTCTGCGTCGGAAGATTTCCACATTCCTCCGCGCTCAGCTTATAGTTTCTGGAAAGCCGGATAAGTTCAATCTGAATCTCTGTAAAAAACAGTTGAAGCTGTCCCCTTGTGACTGTGATCTCCTTGAGCCGGTCTGTGAGTGCTCTGACCTCCTCCTGAAGTTCCTCCTGGGTTCCAATCTTGATCTCTCTGATGATCCCTTTGATCCACTCCTCCTCATGAAAAGGCTGAGCGCCACTCTCCGGCTCCACATCCTGAATATAGATTGCCTGATTGGCATCCAGCAGAATACGATATGCGGCTGCCTCCTTCGCTTCCTCATAGGAATCATGGATATGACTGATCTGTCCATAGACCTTTCCGATCCCTGCAACAGTGTCTGTTCCCAGCATTTTCTTTGCCCGTCTGCAATTCCGGTCCATCAGGGCAACAAAATTCTGTGCGGCAGCCGTCTCATGCAAAAGCGCGAGCACCACGATTGATCCCAGATAGTTCACGCTGTAAAACTCCAGCTTCTTTTCCAGCTGTTCGTCGATAAGCTGTTTCAGGGACACGGCAAGCAATCCGGTATCTGCGCTCCCATTGTCCTGCTGTTCGTCCGTATAGATCACCCCTACCATATAGAAGCCTGACGAAAGGCCGAGCCCGTAGGCTTCCGTGTAATGCTTCAACCGGTCCAGATCCGAAATACGCCCCTCCAGAATCCCGATCAGAAGCTGATCCCTCAGGGTCGGCAGACTTTCCTGATAATACTGCTTCAGCCTGTCCACATTCCTTCTACGGTCAAGTTCTTCGTCCAGACTCTTTCGTATCCGTACAAAGACTTCCTGCAATTCCTGTGCATCAATCGGCTTGAGAATATACTCCTCCGCCTCCAGCTTGATCGCTTCCTTGGCATATTCAAACTCATCGTAACCGGAAAAAAAGACAATTCTGATACCGGGCATCTGTTCCCGCAGCTTCCGGCAGAATGTCAGACCGTCCATAAAAGGCATGCTGATGTCCGACATCACCACGTCCGGGGCATACTGCTCTGCCTTCTCCAGCGCGTCCTCTCCGTTCTCCGCCATCGCCACAACCTGAAATCCGATCTCCTCCCATGCCAGCTTCTGCGCAATAGCCTCCCGCACAGGCTGTTCGTCATCCACCAGCATCACCTTGTAGTAGCTCATGTGTCCTCCTTCCTCTCTGCTCAAGAAGTACTTCCTCTATGTAGCCTCACTTGAAAATCTGTTCTCTGGTATAGTAACCGCTCTCTATCAGAACTTTCTCATAGCTCTCTGCATCCACCACCACAGGATCACAGAGATAAGAAGCAACCGTAATCACATTGTTGTTATAGGTATCCACGTCGTTGATCTCCGGCTGTGTATTCTCCAGAACCGCCTGCACCATCGTGACACACTTGGAGGAAAGCACCCTTGTATCCTTAAAAATGGACATTGTCTGGTAACCGTTCACAATGTTGGAAACCGCCTCTCTCTCGGAGTCCTGCCCGGTAATAAAGGGCCAGTCCGACTCGGTGTATCCCTCTTTGCGGCATGCCTGCAGAATCCCATAAGCAAAACCGTCAAAGGCCGAGCAGGCGATATCCAGCTTTTCTGCGGTATAATACTCCTCCATCAGACTTTGACACCGCAATCTCGCCGTCTCCTTCGACCAGCGCAGGATGCAGGTCTCTTCAAAAGAAGTCTGACCGGATCTGCACACCAGTGTTCCGCTGTCCAGATACGGCTGTAGCTGCTCCATCAATCCATCGTACAGAAACAACGCATTGTTGTCATCCGGTGAGCCCATGAAAAATTCTATCGTATAGCTTCTTCCCTGAAGCCGCGCACTCTCCAGGCCCATTTTCTGCACAATATACCTTCCGATCAGGGTTCCCTCCGCCTTATTGTCAAAGCTTGCATAGTAGGAGACAGCATCCGTGTCCATCAACAGACGGTCGTAAGCTATGATAGGGATGTTTCTTTCTTTTGCTATCTGTAAACTGTCCGTCAGTTGCTGCGAATCAATGGAAGCGATCACTAGACAGTCCACCTCATCCTTGATCATCTTTTCGATCTGCGCAATCTGCAGCTCAATATCGTCATCCGCGTATTGCAGGTCAACCTCATAGCCAAGCATCTCCAGTTTTGCCTTCATGTTCACCCCATCATTGATCCATCTTTCGGAGGTTCGCGTCGGCATCACGACACCAACCGTCTTTCTCTCCTGCTCCTCTTGTGCCTCCTCCTCACGTGTCAGCAACGACTCGTAATATCTGGCAAGATCCTCCGGACTTGTTTTCTGCTGTCCGCACCCGGTCAAAAAGAGGATCAACAGCAGAATGTATAGGAATGTCCTTTTTGGCATTGCATACTCCTTTTCCTGTTTTTTAGGAAGTTCTAAAATAGATTAGATATTTATATTGTACCATTTTTTGATGTAAAAGGAAAATTATAACGTCCAAAAGACAGAGGTGCCGTAAAGCACTTCTGTCCTCTGTTTTCCCCAAAAACTCATTATTATTCCATGATAAATTCCGATACCAGCTCTTCCAGTTCCACCGTCGATTGCAGCAACCGTCCTATGGCCTCGGAAACCTCCTGTAGATTTGCAGATTCCTGTGTCACGATGGTGCTGACCTCATTGATCTCATCCACATTGTTCTCCGCTGTCCTAAAAATGGTATCAACTCCCTTGGAAGTGACTCCGATCTGATCTGACAGATCACTCACCCGTTCCATAATATGATCGACGCTGCTTCCTACCACGTGGGTGCTTTCCCGTATCAGCTCGAAGCTGGTTTTGGTCTCCCTGGTCATTTCGTTGCCGATCTCCAGCTGTTTCAAGCTTCTGGCAAGTTGGGCATTCATGGCATCCGCCTGCCTCTGCACCTCGCCGATCATCCTGCCGATCTGTCCTGCGATCGTCTGTGAATTGTCCGCAAGCTGCCGGATCTCTTCTGCCACCACTGCAAAACCTCTTCCGGCCTCTCCTGCCCTTGCCGCCTCGATCGAGGCATTCAGGGAAAGCAGATTGGTCTGCGACGCGATCTCTGTGATGGAATTCAGCGCCTTTTCCATTCCTCCGGTACTCTCATCGAAGGAGGCAAACACCTTATTCATCTCCTGCATGGAGCGGTTCACCTCCTGCATCTGCGCCACATAGGCTTCTATCTTCTTCATTCCGCTCTCTGCATGGGCCCTTGCCTCCTCAGAGTTCTGATGGATCATCCCGGCATCGTCGCTTACTTCTTTGGCCGTCTTTTCCATATGACTGATCTGATCCACTATGCCGGACACTTCATCCTGCTGCGCCTTCAGTCCTTCCAGCATCGTGTCCACGGCATCGGAAATCTTACGGCTTCCCTGCGAATTCTGCTCCACACTGTCATTGATAACAGCAGTCGTGCTCCTGAGGTTCTCTGTTCCGTTCTTTACTCTTGTTATCATACTGATCAGAGTGTCCCGCATAACATTGAAAGCACCCATCGCCTGCCCGACCTCATCACTCGAACGCACCTTGAAATCATCGCCGGTCAGATCCCGTTCTGACATCTGCATCAGATGACTCCGCAGTTTTCCAATCGGTCTTGTGATACTGAAGGATAACGTAACAGCTGAAAATATCATCAAAATCCCGACTACAGCCGCCACCGTGATACTGATGACCAGCATACTTCCAAAGTCCGCCGCGATCTGCTTCTCCACCTGTTCACTTCTTGTAATTTCCAGTGCCAGAAGTGTCTCCGCGGAGGAAACCAGAAAAGAGCTGTTGTTTGCCATCTGATGCGCCTGTTCCAGCCCCTCTGAGGAATAGGTTGTTCCACATGCCGCCAACACATTTTCATAAGCCGCCGTGTACTTTTCTACCTCCGATGCAAAGCTTTCATACTGGTTGCGGTTCTGGTTATATTCCACATCATCTCCGATGTTCTGTCCAATTTCTCCGCTGTAGAGCTTCATCGTCTCCACGATCTCCTTATGACCGCTTGACTCGATGTCCGCCCCGACTCCACACATATGTTCTACCGACTTTGCCACCTTCGACGCATTTGTCTTAATATATGTAATTTTACTGATGTTCTCAAGCACTCTGGAATAATCGTTGCTGAACTGCATGGATTTTCCGATGACAAGTGCCAGCATGATACCGAACACCAGAATAATGCCAAACACCATGCTGTTCAATTTACCTTTAATCCCAATACGTTTCCGCATCCTGCTTTCCCCCTGTATGAAACGATCAGCCTTTCTTTCTCTTGGAAAGTACATCAACGGTTACAGCCCCGAGAAGAACCGCACCTTTTACAATCTTCTGAATATCGGTAGACCATCCATAGAGGGACATACCATTGTTGAGGATACCCATGATAAAGGCTCCGATCACGGCTCCCATAATGCTTCCGGCACCACCGGCTACTGCAGCACCACCAATGTAACAGGACGCGATCGCATCCATCTCAAATCCGTCTCCGGCCTTCGGTGTGGAGGACGCATTACGTGCTGAAAGCACAATACCGGCTACCGCACTCAGAATTCCCATGTTCGTATATACCCAGAAGAAAACTTTTCTTGTATCGATACCGGATAAATTGGCTGCTTTCCGGTTGCCGCCAAGCGCATAGATCTGACGGCCCGCTACTGTCTTGCTTGTGATAAATACATAAATTCCGATCAGAACAACCATCAGCAGTAGTACAAACGGCAGTCCGTTGTAGCGTGCCAGTTTGTAGAAGAAAAACCAGATAATAAACAGCATCACGACAAGCTTGACAGCAACCTGCCATACCGGGTTGGTTGCAAAGCCATATTTTTTCTTGGTCTTGATCGCCCTTGCCTCCGCAAGAAGAAGCAGTACCGATGCAGCAATCGCAACTACAATGGATACCAGATCGATCGTGCCGTCCGCAAACGGAACCTTGATCGTCGGCAAGAAGCCCGCACCGATAAAGACATAGTTATCCGGAAGCGGTCCCTTGGTCTGTGCCTGCAAAAGTGTGTAGGTCAGACCACGCCCCATCAACATTGTCGCAAGTGTCACAACGAATGGCGGAATATTCAGATAAGCGATAAAGAAACCTGCAAACATACCTACCAGAAGTCCGATCACAAGTGCACAGGCGATGGCTGCCCACATGTTCATCTTATAATCAACCAGTATGATTCCTGCTGCCGCTCCGGTCAGCGCCACAACGGAACCTACACCAAGGTCTACGTTTCCGGTCAGAACACACAGCAACATACCGATTGCCAGTATGACTACATAACCATTCTGCATGACCAGATTATTGATATTGGCCGGCGAAAGGTTCTTACCGCCCGTCATCAGTGAAAAAATAACGAAAATTGCAATGAGTGCAAGAAACATTCCATATTGCTTCATATCCAGATTTACTACTTTTTTCTTATTCATTCCTATCACCCTCTGTCTTTCTGTTATGTGCCATAATACACTGCATGATTTTTTCCTGTGTCACCTCGGATTTGCCAAGCTCTCCCACGATCTCACCCTCATTGATGACATAGACTCTGTCACAGGTTCCGATGATCTCCGGCATTTCAGAGGAAATCACGATCACCGCCTTTCCAGCCTTTGCCAGCTCATTGATAACACAATAGATCTCATATTTTGCTCCGACGTCGATACCTCTTGTCGGTTCATCCAGGATCAGGACATCCGGCTGTGTCAGCATCCATTTTGCAAGTACAACCTTCTGCTGATTTCCTCCTGATAACGAACCCACTACCTGATTGATGGAATTGGCCTTGACGTTGATACGCTTGCGGTACTCTTCCGCTGCCACAATCTCATCATTTCCGTTGATAACGCCTCTCTTTGAGAAGAACTTCGGTCTGGCCGCCAATGTCATGTTTTCTTTAATATCATTGATCAGGATCAGTCCATAGGTCTTCCGGTCCTCCGATACGTAGGCAAGCTTTTCTTCGATTGCCTCCTTGACATTCTTCAGCATGACTTCCTTGCCATTGATCTTCACAGTTCCCGAAATCTTCTGTCCATAACTTCTTCCAAACAGACTCATGGCAAGCTCCGTTCTTCCGGCTCCCATCAGTCCCGCAAGCCCTACTACCTCGCCAGCCCTAACGCTCAGGTTGATATTCTTGATCACCTGTCTGTGTGCGTCATCGGGATGGTATACATTCCAGTCCTTTACCTCAAAAATCGTATCTCCGATCGTGACATCCTCTCTCGCCGGATAACGGTTGGTCAGTTCGCGTCCAACCATGGCCTTGATCACACGGCTTTCCGTGAAATCATCCTGTCCCTTTATCAATGTTTCAATCGTCTTGCCATCCCGGATGATCGTGATGGCATCCGATACATATTCAATCTCATTGAGCTTGTGCGAAATAATGATGCAGGTGATTCCCTGCTTTTTCAGCTCAAGCATAATACTCAGCAGCTTCTGGCTCTCTTCATCGTTCAAGGCTGCCGTCGGCTCATCCAGAATCAGAAGTTCTACTTTCTTCGCCATTGCCTTGGCAATCTCGATCAACTGCTGCTTGCCGACACCAAGTGAGCTTACCGGTGCGTTGATATCTTCATGCTCCAGCCCCACTCTCTCCAGCATATCCTGTGCTTTCTTTCTGGTCTTCGTCCAGTCGATGACCCCCTTCATCGATGTCTGTTCATTTCCCAGAAAAACATTCTCCGCAATCGACAGCAGGGGACTCAGCGCCAGCTCCTGATGGATGATAACGATTCCCTTCGCCTCACTGTCACGCAGATTGTGAAAGCTGCATACTTCCCCTTTATAAACAATATCTCCCTCGTATGTTCCATGTGGATAAACTCCAGACAGAACATTCATCAGCGTTGATTTTCCAGCACCGTTCTCACCACAAAGCGCGTGGATCTCTCCGCGTTTTACCTTCAGATTAACATCGTCGAGTGCCTTGACACCGCTGAATTCTTTGGTAATATGATTCATTTCCAAAATATAATCTGACATGCTAAACTCCTCTCTTTTCTGTTCTCCCCTCCCATCCAAAGGGAGAAAGGGCGACAGCAAACCTGCCGCCGCCCATTTAGTGTGTTTCTTCTGTTATGTATTCAGGAATTACTCTGCCAGCTGTTCCTCTGTATAGTAGCCACCGCCTACAATGATTTCCTGATAATTGTCCTTATCTACCGCTACCGGTGTACACAGATAAGAGGGAACGGTGATCACGCCGTTGTTGTACTGCTCTGTATCATTGATTTCCGGCTCTGCGCCTTCCAACACTGCCTGTACCATGGTTACGCACTTGTCTGCAAGAAGTCTTGTATCCTTGTAGATAGACATTGTCTGGGAACCTGCAATGATGTTCTTGGTAGCCATGAGCTCAGCATCCTGTCCTGTGATAAGCGGCCAGTTTGCATCTGTGTATCCTGCACCTTCCAGAGCTGCCTTACATCCATAAGCAAAACCGTCAAAAGCAGTTGCACAGATATCAAGGTCTTCGTCTGCATAGAAGCCTGTCAGATAGTTCTCACAGTTCTGCTGTGCTGTCTCCTGAGACCATCTCAGAATACAGGTATCGTCAAATGATGTTCTTCCGGATTTACATACCAGTGTGCCGTTATCCAGATACGGCTGAAGAACTTCCATCAGACCTGCATAGAGCATATGTGCATTGTTATCATCCGGAGATCCCATAAAGAACTCAATCGTGTAGGACTCTGTTGCGTTAGCCAGATCCTTCTTCTCTTCGATATATTTTCCGATTGCTGTTCCAACTCCCTTATTGTCAAAGGTTGCATAATAGGAAACGGCATCAGTATCCATCAGCAGACGGTCATATGCGATGATCGGAATTCCTGCATCCTTTGCCTGTTTCTCAACATTGACAAGTGCGGAAGAATCGATGGATGCGATAACCAGACAGTTTACACCGCTTGCGATCATGTTCTCGATCTGGGAAACCTGTGCCTGTACATCGTCCTCTGCGTACTGAAGGTCTACCTCATATCCAAGATCCTCCAGCTTTGCTTTCATGTTGGAACCATCGTTGATCCATCTCTCGGATGACTGTGTCGGCATTGCAACACCCACCTTCTTGCCGCCTGCTGCGCTTGTATCCGCTGCCGGTGCTGCCTCTGCATCCGCTGTTGTATCTGCTGTTGTCTCGGTCTTTGCCGTGTCAGTGCTTCCCGATGTTGCTGTGTCAGCGCTGCTTCCGCATCCGTTTAACATTCCGATTACCATAGCTGCGCTAAGTAGCGTCCCCAATACTTTCTTTTTCATAGAAAAGAGTCCTCCTTCTCACTTGCGGCACCTGCCGCTTTCTTGTTTACGAGATCAGTATAGCAATCAGAATTTATGAAATACATACAAAATTCTACTGTCTACCACGAAAATTCTATACAATCTGTTAGATATAGACAGCAAAACACCATAGACCTTTCAGTCTATGGCGTCATGAATACTTTCTGTTTCTCTATCTGATTTTCAAGCTAATCATCATATTCTACAGCCTTATCAAAGAGCTTCTTCACCTCTTCGTCAGGCTCCTTTGTACCGTGCAGCTTTTGGAGAGCTTTCAAAGCGGCGGCGAACGC
>ULSO01091830.1_pt1 | contig 78839 bp, 106 predicted proteins | sample 1956701 | NCBI WGS metagenome assembly ULSO01 (sample SAMEA4835708, study PRJEB28245) | human gut metagenome | biome: gut microbiome; material: fecal sample | place: Denmark | collected 2008 | reverse complement strand
TTAACGGATAAGGTAATTGAGCAATTCAAGGTATATTTTGAGGACAGTTGCAATATTAACCGAGTGGGTAATGGGATAACTATGGTTACCTCAGATATGGCTGGGATTGCATTAACCTTTGCGGATAGTGATCTCGGATTGTATATAACTTATATGGAGACGCTATGCTAGGTATAGGTAAGGGAGGGGGTTGGCCCTCCCTTTTATTTGCATTTGCTTTCAATATCTTTTCTGTAAGGCCTGCCAACTCAGGCCTTTTTTATTTATGAGCTTATAAGGCCTTGTATTTGGCCTTTTAGGGTAAGTATATTATTAAGGCCCTATTTCGCTTTTAGTGGCTTGGCTTATAGGCCTTTTAGGATTGGCTTTTAAGGTACAATTAGGTGCCATATCCTGATCCTATATTAAATTTTTATTCAGTGCAATGCAAATAAGGTGTAATGCAATGCAAGCAATGGCATATCATAGAACTTTATAATTAATAAGACAAGTATTTAGTTATTTATAAATTTATGATGCTCTAGATATATGGGGACAAAGGCTGAAAATGAAATCGAACATTAAAGGCCGAGTTATTGGATTATTCGGTACCTCATGGTACCAGCTAAGGCCATAAATCAAATCGACCTTATGCCAACAAACCAACTTATCATCATGGATCATTAAACAGACCTACTGCCTGAACCTAAACCGATTATTTTGTATAGTTAAAATTGATCTAAATAAATATTATTATAAGAAAAAATAATCAAAATTTATGTCTAAAAATTTGCATTTAGTAAATTTGTACACTATCTTTGTAATACAGAAAAGGAGATAATCCTAATTTATTAACCATTTAAATTTTTACTATTATGAAAGCAAATGAAATTTTGGCAATAGGTAACGAAATTTTTTCGATCAATGAAAGAAAATCAATTTATCGCAAAGAAATCTTTGTAGAGTGTAAAACGGACAAAGAAAAGAAAAATTTGCGTATGAAATTGCGCAAGAAATTAGACGCTTTTATTGCCGAATTTATTGCCAGCAATAAAAATGCAGAGAAAAGAAAAGCATTAAAAAAAGCGTGGCAAGAATATGCAAAGCAAGTTTACATTAATGTAGAATGTATCGTAGACGCAAATGCAAACACAGAAAAGAAAGACACGATTAAAAATTTCCTTTCTGCAATGAACGAAAAATAAAGATATGAAACTACTAAATAAAATAAAACATATATTTGATAAAAAAACATATGAATTTCAAATATATGTAAATGAAAAAGAAACTATTTTAATTCATGGATTGAAAAAGAAACAAATAAAAAATAAAATAACTTATCAATTTATTGAAAATAAAATAGTAATTAAATTTCATTGAAGAAGTAGGGGGCATAATTTGTCCCCTATTTTTAATTAATTTTAATTTTGCGATAGGGACACCGTGTGCCTTTTTTACTGCCAGTTCCCAAAGAAACCTCGTGATAAGAGTTACATCACAAACTGTAGTTAACTTCATTTTTACTGCTAGATGTCTCGGGCTCCTCTCATAAGGACTCTCCTCAATGATAGGAGATCATACTACCAGATTACATGAACACAGTTTATTACTACTCCCCCCCTTTCCCTACACAAAATGAAGAACCCATTTAAAGGCTCTTCACAAAATTTTCCAGGATATTTTTAAGGCTCCCTATATAAGGCCTATCCCTTTGGATTCATATCATCTTTATCCCACCAACGAACCTGGTTTATATGGGGAATTATCCCCATTTCATAATACCTGTAATGACTAGTTGTCTTATCTCCTCCAAGTAAACTCTGGTATCAATTTGCTCAACCATTTCCCATTATATATGGGTTCATCATAGAGGTATTCTATTTCCCAACCCAAGTCAGTGATTAGCTTAGCCAGGTTCCTATTCACCTTTGGGACATATTGGAATGCCCTCTTGAATGCTTTGCACATTCCTACTCTAGATAGGTCATTTATGTAACACTTATTAGCATTCAAGATCCAATCCAGTATGATCATATCCTTATTCAGTTCAGATGTCATAGTGCAATATTAGAATGGTTATACCTATCACCAGAGTTATAATCATACATAAGATAAATAAATCTAGTAGTAAATTTAATGACTCTCTAGAATAATTCCGTAGGTAATGAAGAATTGAACCTATCATACCCAGTGTTATGGTGAATCCAATAAAGAATCCCAGAAAATGACTTAATACTTCTATCATGGTTTATTGAGGATTTATGATTCCCAAATGTCAAATGATTTGTCTGGTTTTGTAGAAATTAATAAATAGTACTCTTTCCTTTTTACCGTTAGCTTGGAATATGTGATCCTATATTTCTTATAGATATATACCTCTGTATCATTGAGTATATTTTCTATACTACCTTTGAGTTGTCCACTGAATTTTTGAGGATAGCCATTTATCATAGACTTTATCCCTCCACATAACCTGTCGGATATCAGGGAAGGAATATCCCCGTCTATAACTACCTTTTCTATGTAGGCATCCCATACTGGGATTGCCATCTTTTCTTGGTAGGTTACACCTGGAAGGATTATCTCTATATCAGTTCTTCTTATCGCCATGTCTGAATATAACTTTCATAGTTAAAAAGAATAATCCCATCACTACTGCTGGACTCATCATCCATATAAGGAATAAAACTCCATACCTTACTTTAGTGCTTGACCTTTTCAAAGGAGTTTCACTTATTACACTTCTGAGAAAGATACAGAAGATAAACCCTAAGATATACATGATGATAAGTGTATATCCGAACCAAATTGGTGGTGTTGATGTTAGCATACTATGTATGAAATGATGATTAGACCTATAAAGCAGATGATGAATGTTTGAAAGGCTTCTTTTTTGCCATTTTCCCAGGATTCATTGCCTTCATACTCTTTGTTTATTCCTTTCCAAGCTTTGCTAAGTACTCCTGCATCTGAAATCCCATTGTCTATAACCCTTATAAAGTGATTTGTTATAAGGAATCTTATCATGAAACGTATCATTTTTCTTCCAGTTTTTCAAGTATACGACTTAGTTTATTAGCTGCATATCTAACAATCTCTGGATTTTCTATCCCTTTGTTGTTGATCAGAGTCAATTTCTCCAAATTTCTGGTTAAAAGTCTCTGTGCCATGAGATTTTTATACTTTTCCTCATCAAAAGGTTCAACTTTATATGTTGAATTCAGTGGATGAAGAGTTCTATCTGTCTTTATCCCATTTTCTAGGGTATAAATCCCCTTATTTCGATCAACAATTTTGGTCTTTTCAAAAAATGCAGTGCCAGTTACCAGTAGTAAATCTCCAACTTTCATATAGTTTTGATATTAAATTTGCATATTATAGTAGTCTTTAGCAAGACCATCCGGTATATATTAAACAAATCTATTTTCAATGAATGTACTTGGTATCTGTGGAGCGCAAGGAGCGCTTCTTTTTGAGTTTAAGGATCATCTTGTAGCTAATGTTGAACCAAGAGCTGTATTCCATTCCAAAGGAGAACTACAATGGAAGCTTAATTTTGGTGATATTCCATTCTTAAAGAGCCTTGAAGAGGTGAAATTTACCAAAATTGACATAATCATTGGTTCTCCATCCTGTGGTCATAGCTCTGTATTCTCCTATTCAAGGAAGAAAACCCTGGGTAAACCAAGAGAAGATGCAACCTTAAATCTGTATCTTTCTAGTGTTAAGAAGTTCAAACCAGCAGTATTTATGCTTGAGAACCTTCCAAAGCTTCTAGATTTCATCCCTATCAGTGAATGGGAAAATAATTTGCCTGATTATCAGCTTATAGTACACTGTCATTCCGTTACGGTATTTGGTAATTCCCAGAAAAGTAGGAAAAGATTAGTGATGATAGGAGTACGTAAGGATTCTGGAATCAATCCAAAAGTATTTGATCACACTTTTCAAGTAACTAAGCCTAAGAATCTGTGTCAATTGAAGAAAAAAGTAAGAAAAGACATAAATTACAGAGAATCTGATGACAAGAAATTAGCAATGTATCATTATGATGATAAGTCTAAGACAACTCTTACTGTAGCTCAAGTGAGGAAGCTATGGAAAACTGAATTCAAAAATGATCACAAATGGCCAATGAGAACTCATAAGATGAAAACTCTACCAGGAGTATATCGCAATAGGAAGAAAGGTTACCCTTTGACTGTGAGACCTTCATCCAGGCAATTTAATCCTCATGGAAGGATAATGGGACTTGATGAATATAGAGTCATCATGGGATTCCCAGAATCATTTAAGGTATATTTTGATAAGAACAATCCAACCTATTGGTTGAACAAGGGGAGGAATACCCTGACAAAAGGAGCTGTATACGAGAATTCACTTTGGTTAAAGGCTTGCTTGAGGAAAGCTAAAATACTCTAATCAAGCCCCCTATCGCGTATACGCATACGTATAAGGAGAATTCTATTAGTATTTTAGTATACTAAAATACTAATAGAAGTTTATATAGCTAAAGCTATATAAACATATACTTTGTTCTATAGTAGTATTCTTATTCTTTCTAGATTAAGACTTACTTCTTTAATCCCCCCTATAATCCCCCCTTAATGGTTTCATAAAATCTCAATCACATGAAAAATGTAATCTTAACCATAGCCTTCATACTTATGACCTTAACTATATTCTGGATGTGGGATCAGAATTCAGAGTTAAGGCATGACTTGGAAAATATCAACCATCAACCAGATACAGTTTTGGTTAATAAACCCTTTGTTCCAAAGGTAGAGTTTCCGAAAATGCAATTACCCAGCATGGTATTCCTCTATCAGATAGATTCAGTACCAATAGAACGTATTGAATATGTCGATAGAGTAGTCACTATCATACAAAAGGATTCAGTTAAGGTTGAATACAATGAGTTATTCTTAACTAACTATCCACAAGCTCCAAAACTATTACAGATACTTTCCAGTATAGATAAACTATCAATTACTACCTTCAATACTGACTGTAAACTATTTACTGAAGAGTATCAGGTAAATTATGATCGTTATCAGTACAACTATTTGGATGGGAAATTGACCCATAAGAAAACTTCATTCCTAAAAAGGTTTGATCCAGTTGTACAGTATACCATCAGACCAGTACATAACATGCATGATCTGGATTTAGGCTTGAAGTACAATACCAGTAAATTTAATTATGAGGCTGGGTTGAATTTCAACTATTATCCCAAACTCAGGGACAATTTATCACTAGATCCGTACATAAGAGTTTCATACAGTTTTTGATATGGCAAGAAAGAAGACATTATTAGAAGATCAGAATATTACACCGGAACAACTTAAGACCTTGGTCCGTGTGATGAAGGATCCGTTCTTCTTCTCTACTTTCTGCTATGTTATCAACCCGGTGTTGGGTATGGTTAAGTTCTTGCTCTATCCTTTTCAGAAAGCAGTGCTATATCAATTCATGCTGAACCGATTCAATATCATCCTTAAATTTCGTCAGGCTGGTATTACTGAGTTGATATCCATGTATTGCCTTTGGTTAGCAATGTACCATCCCAACAAGAAGATAAACATCATCTCTATTAAGGATACTGTAGCAAAGAAGGTACTGAAGAAGATCAAGTTCATGTATAAGAATCTTCCTTCATATCTACAAGAACCAATTGTAAATGGTCGTGCTGGAGAGTTTGGTTCTGTATCAACTATAGAGTTTGCAAACGGTTCAGTTATTGAATCTATACCAACCTCTGACCAAGCTGGTCGTTCTGAATCTTTGTCGTTGTTAGTGATTGATGAGGCAGCAATCGTAAGATGGGCTTCAACTATTTGGGCATCGGCATTTCCTACTTTGTCATGCTCAGTTGGTTCAACTCCTCTGTTTTTAAGACACTATGAGGAAATTAAGAAGGGATATCCAAAACCAATAACAGAACAAATTAAACTGAGAAGTATTTGCCCAAAGCAAAAGGGAATTTTAGATATATCCTCATGGGGTTATTATACTTTAACTCATACTGGGTCTTGGAAGAAAATCTTATGGTCTCAGAATAAGGGTAAACTAGAGACTTGGTTTGTAAAAGATAATCGTGGTAAAAAAGCTGGATATACTCCAAAGCATAGATTGTTTACTACCCATGGATGGAAAACCGTAGAGGAGATCATAGACGGTAATCTAAATGTAATTCAAGCTGACACTAAAGTAGATAAGCTTAAATCACCAAAAAATATCAAAGCTCCTGTTAAAGAGGTATTAAAACCAATTAGAGAATTTCCAGGTTATTTCGTATCAAATCTTGGTAAGGTATATTCTGATTCTACAAGGAATGGTTTTTATGAATTACCTCTTAGAATTAATAAGGATGGTTATTTAAGAGTATCTTTGAAAAAACCCGGTGTAAAAAGAGAAACAGGTTCTATCAGTAATATAGGGAAGGGTAAAACCTTTCAGAGGTCTGTACATGTATTAGTTGCAGAAGCTTTTCTTGGGCCTAAACCGAATACAAAATATCAAGTAGATCACATAAATAATCAAAGAGATTGTAATCACATAAACAACCTGAGATATGTTTCTATCTCTAACAATGTTAAGAAAAGCTTTGAATACACTTTAAATGCTGCTCTATTTGGTATTCAAGGTAGTAAATTACCCAATCTCTTAAAGAGGGGTAGAATATTGGAAATGGCAGAAGAAGGTTTCTCTTATAGAGAAATAGCTAAGGAAGTATACCCAGGATATAAACAAGCTCATAAATTTGTTAAGAGAATACTAACAGAAAGAGGTTCTAGGGTTTATATATCTAAATTGCAGGTAGTAAAGAAATGTTACCGAACAATTTATGATATACATGTAGAGGATGATAATTCTTATATATCAGCCAATAACTACATTAATCATAACACCGGTGGTTCAGCAATAGTAAACTCAACTCCCTATGGTGTAGGCAACTTCTTTCATGGTACTTGGGTAGATGCTATATCTGGAGGTAATCCATTCAACCCCATACGTCTGTATTGGCAGATGCACCCAGACAGAGATGAGAAGTGGTATGCAGAAATGTCTGCTGCACTCGGTCCAAAGAGAACTGCTCAGGAGATAGATGGTGACTTCTTATCATCTGGTAATACAGTATTCGATTTGGCTGATATAAAAGCTATTGAGGAATGCCTATTCGACTACCCGATTATCAATACACGTTTGAAAGGTCAATACAAAGAATTCAATGAGCCAGACCAGAATAAGGAGTACTTCATTGGTGGAGACTGTGCTACTGGACGAGGTACTGACTACTCTGCTTTTACCTGTATGGACCGGGATGGAGAAGAAGCTGCAGTATACAAGGGCAGAATACCTTTGAATAAGTATGCCCGTTTACTGGGTGATATTGGAGAGAAGTATAACTTTGCTAAGTTAGCTCCTGAGACTAATGATGTTGGTATGGCTGTAACAACCATACTTCAAGATGAAGGTTATCCAAATCTATATTTCTATACTAAGTTGTTAAGGAAAAAACGTCATAGTCGTCCAGAAGAAGAGAAATTTCCAGGTTGGTTGACAACAACAAGGAATAGGTCAGTGATTATAGAGAATCTTGAAAAGGATATAAGAGAAAACAATGTAATCATTAAGGATCCATTCTTTGTACAAGAGGCTTACACATTCATATATGATGGTGCAGGAAGACCCATTGCAAGGGGTAAACACAGAATGAATACATCATCAATGGATATTGATTTGGAAGGTGAAACTTATTCTGATGACTCAATATTCGGTAAAGCTATAACTAATCACATAAGATGTCATAGTGCATCATCAACTGTAGTAGTTCCTCAGTAGAACATAAACAAATTTACATAATATGAAACTTAATCCTATCAGTTGGTTCACTAGGTCAAAGCCTAAAGAATCAAAGAACAAAGACGAAGGAAAGGGTTCTATAAGTCCAGGAAGAGTTTCCCAACCCGATGATGGTGTGGGAAACTCAGAGTTAATTACCACTCTGAATGGTATGACTAACTTAGTTACCCCAACTTTCAGAACAGAATTAATACCTATTATCAGGGATTTATACAAAGTAAATCCAGATGTCAGTATTGCACTGCAAGACATGTTCAAGCTGTCCAATACTGGCCATACCATAGACTTCCCGAATAATACCGCAGAAGAATCAACCAAGATGAGGAACCATCTTAGGGAGGTATCTAAGAAATGGTCAAGGTATACAGCTGGTATAGATGGGTTGGTAAACAAGTTCATTGTTCAACTTCTAGTAGGTGGGGCAATATCAGTAGAAGGTGTACCAAACAAAGAGTTGACCGGATTAGAGACAATACTATTCATTAAACCAGAAACTATAAGGTTTAAAAGAGAAAATAATGGAGTATACCATCCATATCAAAGGAATCCAAGAATAGTAAACGGGGTAAAGGATACATTCATCAGACTTAATACAGAAACATATTGTTATGTTGGAATGTATAATGATACTGATGAACCATATGGAGTACCTCCTTTCATGTCTGCCTTAGACTCTATAGCTGGTCAGCACACCATGAGGAAGAATTTCAAACATATCATGGAGATCATGGGTATGGTCGGATTCTTAGAGGCAAAGATGGCTAAACCACCTCGTACTGCTGGTGAAAGTGAAAAAGCCTACCAAGTTCGTCTAAACAGTACACTCCGTAAGATGAAGACTAACATAGTTAGTGGTATGTCAGATGGAGTTGTAGTTGGTTATATTGACGATCATGAATTTGATCTGAAGTCTACATCTGCTTCTATGCAGAACATAAATCTACCATGGAATATGAACCAGCAGTCTGTTGCTAATGGGTTGGGAGTAAACGGTTCTATCATAGGAGTATCTGCATCTCAAGCTGGAACAGAAGGAGGGGCTGGTATACAGCTGTCAAAGATGATATCTCAGTTAAAGAATATTCAAACACTTGTAATATTTGTATTGGAATTCTTTTATTCTCTAGAACTTCGTCTGGCCGGATTTAATAACAAGGGAATAACAATCCAATTTGGAACTTCAACAGTTTCTGATGATATTAAGTTACAGCAGGCAAGGGAATACAGGGCTCGTGTAAATGTAACACTTTACAATCAGGGTATCATAAGTCAGGATCAATTTGCCCGTGATATGGGATATGAAGCTCCAGATCAACCAGAACCCCGTACAACCCTTGATCCAGACGATTCATCAGGCACTGGTGATACTAATACTGGTAAAAAGAAAAAGGATAGAAAAGACGATAAAGAAAGATCAGATCGTAAGGGTAGGGACAAAAATAACCCAAACCCAAGAAGAGGTGATCAAGATAGTAAACCGAGATAAATTATGCCACCAATCGAAAAACAAAACACCGATGTAATGGTGTTAAGTGCAGCTCATAGCTTAATGGTATCAGATGTGCCAGAAGTGGTTATTGATGCTCACTCTCTTTCTGAAAACTTCTACAAGGGAACAGGTAATTTCAGTGATGATCCCAAGAAGTCATTAGAGAGGTTTGGTATGTGGGGAGGTACTTTGAATGTGAATCAATTCATGCCAAATGTAACTTCAGACATGCTGAAACCAAAAGATACAGACTTCATTGAGCCAATGTTCAGAATGCTTTCAGCTTCTATTGTAGCAAAGAAGTACAATCCAACTGAATTTCCTGAACAGGTACTCAAAGAGTCTATGTCATTACTGATTGGTCAGTCTGTAAATCTTGATCATGAAACAGATGTGGCCAATGCTATCGGATCAGTTAAATCTGTTGAATGGCAGGATGCTTACAAAGATGAAAAGACTGGCATAGTAATACCTGCTGGTATAAACGGTATACTGAAGATAGATGGGTTATCGAATCCTCGTATAGCTCGTGGTATACAAATGGATCCACCCTCTATACATTCAAATTCAGTAACAGTAGAGTTTGTATGGGAACCATCTCATAAATTCGAAGATATGAGTGAGTTTTACTATAGACTCGGTACATATACAGAAAATGGAGAATTAATACGTAGGATAGCTACTAAGATTATTTCTTATAAAGAGACATCGCTTGTATGGCATGGTGCTGATCCTTTTGCTCAACTTCTTAAGAGCGGTAGGTTAAATAGCCCTGCTTATGCTGGGAGCCAATATTATTCTTTATCTGAAGAGAAGGCTGCTGAGGCTAATGACCCCTCAAAGAGGGTATCTCTATTCGACTTCAAGGTACTTTCAGAAAAAGATATAAAGTACAATACCAGTAAATCTAATAATGAAAAGGGTGCCGGAAAGGGTAACCATAATAACCAAAATAATAAAACAAACATGGACAAAGAATTGCAGCAGTTGCTTGCGAGCCTCTTTGGTGAAAATCTTTTGACCCTTTCTGAAGGTCAGGAAGTTTCGACAGAGCTGGCTCTCACCCAGATTAAAACTCTGGTACAGCAGAACAAGGACTTCGCTGATGCTGTGAAGGCGAAGGATGAGGAAATTGAAAAACTCACTGAGGAAAAGACTAATCTTGAAAAAGACCTCAATTCTTACAAGGAGGCTAAAGAGAATTGGGATTGCCACATTAAATCGTATCGTGAGGAAACGGTGGCAGCATATAAGAAAGTTTCTGGTGAGGATAAGGTAGACCAGAATATCCTGGCTTTACTGGAGAATGAAGGAACAACTCTGGAGACTCTCAAAGCTCTGCGTAAGACTTATGATGCACAGCTGGAAGAGAAATTCCCCATGCACTGCAATAATTGCGGTTCTCATGATGTTGGCCGAGCATCATCTATTAATCCCGAAGATGATGAGGAAAAGAATAAGGCACCGAAATCTACTCATGATATAGCTTTAACTTTGGCAGATCGTAAACTTCGGGGAGAAAAGAAATAACAAACAACTAAAATATCAAGTTAAATTATGGCAGACTTACACAAAGTGGGTGGACGGACCCCACAGGCTGTGATTTACAAAAGTGAATCGCACAAGCTTCATCAGGCATTTCCGGTAAAGAGTGGCGATACCATCGTTCAGGGTCAACCGGTAAAACTTAATGGCGATGGAACTATCTCTCCGTATACTGGGGCAGCTGGTGATATGTATCTAGGTATTGCTGTTAACTACAGTAAGTATCCTGCATATCCTGCAAATGCAGCTGGTGTAGAAGTAACTGTAATGGTAGAAGCCTTTGCAATTATACACGGTATAGCTAAGGCAGAGCTTACCACCACTGGTTATGTTAAGACCGATGGAACTTTGGATGAAAGCGGAACGTATACAAACTTCCAGCCCTCCGATGCAAATGCAGAGACTAAGTTCATAGCTATCAACGTAGCTGAGGTTGGTGATCTGATTCAAATCCTGGTAAAATAACAGAAAATAACATTACTAAATATGGCAGAAAAAACCTTAACTCGGGAGCAGTACTTAAAGGAGCTTCCCGAAATTGTAAAGAACATGGATGGCTTCCGTCAGGGAAGCAACAAGAGTCTCCCAGTGGATATTCATCTGGGTGATATGCTCCAGGAGAAATACGGTCTCACTCAGGAGGATTATTTCAAGGCTATCGGTTTCAACCCGAAAGTTGATACGATGGAGAATATTTACTCCATGCCTAATCCTGAGCTGCGTTGGCTTGTTCCTGAGATTGTACGTGAGGCAATCTATCTTGGAATGCGTGAGGCACCTTTCTATCCGAACATCATTGCATCTGATCAGCCTATTAATGGGCTAACGGCTATCATGCCTCTGGTAAATATGTCGGATGCTAATCCTGCACGAGTTAACGAGGCAGAGACAATTCCTCTGGGTACTGTATCCTTCGGACAGAAGTCGGTAAACCTTTTCAAGATCGGTAAGGGATTCAAGGTAACCGATGAGGTACGTAGCTATGTATCCATGGATGTAATGGCCATCTTCCTTCGTGACTTCGGTGTTCAGCTTGGTTATGCAATGGATGCTCTGGCAATGGATGTACTCGTAAAGGGTAACAAACTGGACGGTTCCGAGTCGGCTCCGGTTATCGGAGTAGGCGACACTGCAAAGGGAATTCAGTATCGTGACCTCCTCCGGGTATGGATTCGGGCATCCCGTATGGGCCGTCAGTTCCGTACTATCATAGGTGGAGAAGAGCAGGCACTTGATCTGCTTGATCTCCCAGAATTCAAGCTGCGTTCGTCGGGTACTACTGATGCTCGTCTGAATCTGAAGACCCCGGTTCCAAATTCGGCAGACTTCTATATTCATGGAGGAACTCCAGCAAATGAAGTTATGTTGGTAGATCCTTCGGCTGCTATGATTAAGCTGACTGCTAAGCAGCTTATGTTGGAGTCGGAACGAATCGTATCCAACCAGACTGAGGCAATTTATGCTTCGTTGACTACGGGTTTCTCGAAGATGTATCAGGATGCTTCTATCCTCATCGATGCAACGGAGGAATTCTCTACTAATGGATTCCCAGATTACATGGATGTGGATAATTATCTGACTGGTATTATAGAGTAATCACCCAACTGATTAGGGGAGGTTAAATACCTTCCCTTTAAAATTTATTCAACTATGGCAAAATACATAAAACTTAATCCAAAGGCTAGCATTTTCTATGATCAGGCTTCTAAGATTAAGGTACTTCGCAAAGATGTTGTCGAGATAACCGATAATCAGTTTAATTCTCGTGTAATCCGGGCAGCTATTGCAAATGGTTACCTTCAGGAAGTCAAAGCTGATGAAGCCAAAGGTAAAGTAGTGGATAGCCCAAAATCTAATTCTAAGAAAGAAGTAGACGTAGAAGCTTTAAAGAGTAAGTTTAATGGTCTGTTAGAGGCTGGTAAAGAACCAGAAAAAATACAGGATCAATTCAAAGCCGAAGAGTTGAAAGCTTTAGCTATTTCTTTGGATATTGAACCAGAAGAGGGTGACACTAAGCTTGACTTGGTGAATGCTATCATAGATGAATTAGAATAAGACAGGTAGTAAGTTATGAAAACGGTGGATTTTTTATCTACCGTAGTTGGACTAAATGCAAGGTTCAGGGCATTCGCTGATGAACTACCTCATGATTTCACGGTAACATGGGTATTTGGTGATGGGAAGACAGAATCACATGTAGGTGTGGTAACTGCTTCCCATCTTTATGAAAATCCTGGTGACTATGTTGTTAAGGTAACCATAACAAATAACCATGGTGGAGAGAATCTTTCCAAGACCAATGTAATCGGAGTTAGTGATCAAGTAAATACCCAGTTGCCTGGCAGTATCTATGAGCTTATAGACACTTATATTCCCGAGGATATCTTCGGTAAGGTTTCTCTTAAAGAGAAGCAGCAATTCATTGAAAAATGGCAGCTGTATATTCAGCCACTAGTAAATCACGAGATTCCAATAGAGGAATTTAATAATGAGTTGTATTATGAAGCTCTAGAAAACCAGCTAATTATGGAATTGGCAGCCTATGATTATATGGTTGTACAAATCTCATTAATGGTTGGTGCTACTGCAGAATCGGTTAAAGATAGTAACTCAACTTCTAATTCTGAATCAGAATCTTCTGAATCGAGTAGAGGTTCAGGTGAGGTTAAACGAATACAAACAGGTCCAACTGAGGTAGAATTCTTCAACGATACAGATTCTGAATCTAAAACCTCATCCAATGTTATAAAAGCAATGCAACCAGGTGGAGTTATTGATATACTTAAACAAAACCTGTGTATGCTTGCTGAAAGACTTTCCATATATCTACCTATTTGCAGAACTGTGAAGAAGGTAGTAGTTCCAAAAGTAGTCAACCATCGGAGGCCAGGACCATTAGATGGCCCAGACCCAGGCTTTCCAGTAAAGAAGTAGGGTATGGTACGAAGGAAAAGGATTACTAATGGAGTATGGGATAGATACAAAGCCATAGTAAATGACTTTGTTGAAGTGGATGCAGGTAAGCAACCTCTAATATGGTTGAAGAGATTCAACCAAATGTTATCTTATGGTGAAGATACTGGAAACAACTACGAACCGTATCTATTGGATGGATTAATTCAATATAACTTCATAAGAACTTGGCCATCATTAAAAGAGACCATCTCAGGTGAATTAGATGGTATCAATATTGTGTTATATGTAACTAAGAGGTCATTGGCAGAGAATGATCATTTAACCAAAGAGGGTTATTGGGACTTTGATTGGACACAGGATAAGTTCGTAATAAATGGTAAAGTGTATTCTCCCTCCGGTGATACTCAAGTTGCTCAAGCACATGATGAAGCTTTGCTGTTCTTTGTGGTATTGAAGAGAGAGACTCCAGAAGAGACGAAAAAGATACTTAATTACATGGAAAATGTTGGTAAGTATCTAGAGTTGACAAAGTACATCCTGGAATTAAGCGAAATGAATAATTACGAGGATGAAACTACCGTAAAGACGAATACTACATTTAGAGTTAGACCCAAATAAAAAAAAAAAAAATGGCTGAAGTAAAACAGAACGGTGTAGTTGTTAGTCCTTCTACTGGTTCTGGTAATACCACTTTACAGGTAAAGGCAGAAGTTGCTAACCGTGGTAACCGTTTAGCTCAGACTGCCACTTTTGAAGTAGAGGGTTCCGGTGTAGCTGAGAAGAAGCAATTTGTTGCTAACCTTCTCCCAGCTGCAGAGTTCATTGAGTTTGATAATGCTAGCCCAGCAGTTGATAAGGGTGGTGGTAGTGTAACATTAACTGGTAAATCCAATACTACCAAGATTACCTTTTCAAAAGGTGCTGGTGATGTCATAGGTGCAGATATTTCTGCAATCAAATTTACTGTAAACGGAGCTTCTGCAACTAGTGGTATTGCAATAACTGGTGACCCCGGTGCTAAAGCTAAGTACACTTTTAATGTTACTTTGACTGCAGCAGCAAACGAAACAATTGAAGCCAGAACTCAGCAGATTATTGCTACTGCTGCTGGTGGACAGAAGGCTACGGCTACACTGAATCAGACTGCTGGTGATCCATTTATCGAAGTTACACCGACAGAGATCAATGTACCTCAGGATGGTTCTGCAGTTCAGGTTACGGTGGATACCAACACCACATTCACTGTTACTCCCAAATCGTAAAGATACGGAGTTTTGGTATAGTAGGGTGGGATATCTCTACTATACCCCAAATTTAATACTTAAAGTATGGCAAAAGTTACTATACCATGGGGTGATGGCTCGGGTGATAATTTTTACATAGATTATACCGGAGTTGAAGGGAGTTCAGAATCACTCATAACTTCTGATATTAACCAAACAGGAGTAGAAAGAAGAAAAACTTTAGTATTCAGAACTACAACTTCAAATGTAGTAACTGCATTACAAGCCGAGGCTTATTTAACCGTAATCCAAAAGACAGACAGTTTAGTAGTAGCTATGTTTAATAACACAGTTGCTACGTTCGGTACTTCAGAAGTTAAAGCTGGTTGGAGAGATACTAAAAACAATCAATAGATATGGCAAAGTTCGTAGACATTAATTCTCTCACTGAGAAGGTAAACCCCGACGGTAACGAACAGATTCAGGTATCTGATACACAGAAATTTGTGTGGAAGAATGTCCTTATGAATTCAGGAGGATTCATAGGGGCTATTCTGTCGTATGCTACCCAGTATGCGATGGGCAACACTACCGATAGACAAACCATCATTTCAATGCTGGGGCAGCTGTTCTACAATACCGGTTCCAGAGCCGATAGCTTTTTTCGGTTCGTCTGCGGGTCGGTAACTGTCCCGGGTGGTACGCCTAAACAGGAATATTTCGGGGTCGTCTTTTATGATGCCTATTACACGCGGACGTACGCTGTGTTCTTTGGTTTTGAGAATGGTGCTGTTCCAGTCACTTTTTTCCAGAGATCGGGAAATTACGTGACCGATTCTCCCGTAGACGATAACTTCGTTACGAACATAATAAATGGTACGGCGTGGACTAAACTCGGCACCCTTGATTTTACGGCTCTCCTTAAACAGACTTATGGAACCAATACGCAGTTTTTAGCTCCGGTACAAGGGAGCGAGGTATTGCTGACTACGACCATAGAGCGGATTTTGTATGCACTGGGTTTCCGCGGGGCGAACACCAATTTCCGTTTCTTGACGGGAGTAAACAATACGTCTGAAACATACTGGGGAGTCGCTTTTTACAATTCTGGACAGAGTAAGACGTTTACGGTGTTGTTCGGTATCGGAGGGAGTTCTATTCCAGTCGGTATGTACCAAAAAGCCGGTAATGTGACTACACAAAAATTAGTGGACAATGAGTTCATTCAGGATGTGCTATCTACGTGGACTAAGTCATGGGAATTAAAAGGTAGCGGATCTAGTAGTGATATAGAAGCTGAAAATGTAACAGTAACTACCCCAACTCTTTTTGATGACACAAGTGCACCAACAGTATATCCACAAGATCAGAATAATCTGCAACAATTAATTCAGTGGATACTGTATACATTTGGAGTAAGGAACGATGCCAATGGATTAGGACGAACCATGTTTATTGTACATGGTGTTGGTAACATGGGTATAATAATTAATGATACTCAGAATACTGATACTTATTATGCACTTATATTTGGAGATGGGCAATATCTTCATTCATATACCATAGAATCACTGTACGTAGCAGAGTGGGTAGCTAATTACTATTCTGATGTGGATATTTTAAACTCCATCTTAGAAAATGGAACATTAATTGGTTCTATCCCATTTGATATGAGTGTTTTCGCTACGAAAACATATGTAAAACCAAATGATGCCGTACTCACGGCTTTCCCATCTGGTTATAGAACAATTATACCAGGAGAAAACCTTACAACTAATTTAACATCTGGAACACTGAAAGTACAGGTTCCAAGTTTGTTGACTTTACAAGTAAAGAGTGGACCGTTCCGTGATGCAGTAATAGATGTTCCTTATGGTGTTACTGTACAGTTCGCAGATCAGGTGGAAATAGTATACAAAGCTGAAGGTGTTGATGGATTTACTGCTACATCTGGTCGTAAAGTGTATACTATACATTTCGTTCCTACTACGTCGTCGACTACTAATATAACATTCAGAGCATTTGTAAACGTGACAAACTATAAGTAGGATGCTTACTGCCTTTTTTGCTTCACAGAATGGTACAAATAAAACTGTGCCAAAAACTCTGACATATCAGTTTGAGAATAATTCTGGTATGGGATTATCCATAATACAGGGTAATCCAGAAAATCCACTTACTTCAAGAACTGTAAATGTACCTTTTAGTAATGATCCCTATGTAATTACTAGTAGGTTATCTGCTGAGGGGAATATAACCCCTATGATATCAGTTAAGTCAGAAAATAATTGGGTATTAAACATCAGAGTTTATTTGAGAAAGTATGGTACTGCTACTGATACATTCTTAGGTGGATTAAATATAGATAAAGATCATTTTGGTACTAACACAATAAGTGGTAGTATTAAAGTTAATTACGGTGATACCTTAATATACAGGATAGGTTTACTTGATGGAGTATTAACTTCTAAATCTATTGCTCATACCTTCCCAACAGGTAGTATCCAAGATCCATTCTATGGATTTAGTATGGAGGATTTATACACAACAAGTTTCATAGGTATGGAGTTAAAAAGAGATGAGCCATACCCTTATGACTTGGAAGTAAATTTAGGACCCAGTACAAAAGGTACTTTCGAGGATTGTAATGCAGTAGTAGAGTTCTACGAGAAATATAACGGTAAGATTGGTGAGATAACATTTAAATCCGATACAGAGGATAATATTGGTGAGACCCTAGTTGGTATGGATACTAACAAAAAAGTGGTTATGTATTTGAAATATGTGACCAGTGCTAGTGTAGACCCACCAACTCCATCAAAAGTTGCCATTGATTTTACTGTGGGTATTTCTCCTCATTCACCCGGTACAGAAACTACGATATCCATCTATAATAAGGCAAGAACCCAATTATTAAAGAGTGTGACTTATGAAGATGGAGATGTAAGAGTTGGTTCTTCTACAGAGTTTACTAACGTACCTAATAGTGATAACAATGTATATTACTTAGTTATTACTGGGTCAGTGAATAGGTCAGAGTTATTTAACTTCTACGATGGAGGAGTATACATTTTCTAAAACAAAAGCCTTATGAAAATATCAAAACTTGGATGGCTGTATGTAGCATTGCTAATAGCCTCAGTAATAATCTTATCTTGTATTTGGAGATGGTTGGATAATGGTTTTGTAGATATCTTGCTTATCATTTATTTGCTTATCATTTATCCGATAGTGTATTTCATTGATGGATACTTTGCACATTATCTCAAGATAAAAGCAAAGGCAGAATTAGAGGAGAAATAGGTAATGTCTAGTATCCTAAAAGAACATTCCCATAAAACTAAGTTAGGGAAGTTATTGCATACTCTAGTACATGTTCTTTTGTATATTTGGCAACTACCTCAAAACTTAGCAGGTTTAATATACATGATAGTACTGAGAGGAGAGAAAAGGATTCTTAAACAAAGAAGCACTGCTTTCTATGTAGCTCCTACAATGAATGGCGGTGTAAGTTTGGGAAACTACATCTTTCTTTCAGAAAGGTCAGGATTAAAAGAACCTGCTTATGATCACGAGTTTGGTCATTGCATACAGTCCAGAATACTTGGGCCATTATATTTACCCATAGTTGGATTATGTAGTGGTATTCATTGCCTATTCCATAATAGAAAGAATAATTACTACGAATTCTGGACAGAGAAATGGGCAAACAAACTTGGTGGAATAGACGGTTATGCTGGAGAGTACCATTATCATAAGGACGGTGTAATTAGAACTGTTTACTCAAAGTTAAAGGACTTTTACGATAAACATTTTTAACAATGGCAAGAACGGTTAATATCACTCTACCTAAAATATCAGACCTGGTTCTTCAAGTAAAGCTAAACGGTGAATGGCAAACTGTTGAAGCTTTAGTAAGTAACCTTGGTCCAAGTATGCAGATAGGGTATGACAGAGCCGTTGATAAGTTCTCAAGAAACTTACTTGCAATAGTAAAGAAGTCATTAACTTTGGGTATACCTCCAGTTGGTGGTGGAGTAACATGGCAACCGCTATCCCCAGCTACTATCAAAAGGTGGGGACAACATCCTATTTATAACCTGACTGGCCTTTATTCAAGGTCAGTTGGGTTATATAGGTATAAATCTAGAGTTCTGATAGGATTACCAATTGGAACAAGAAGATCATCTCAGAAAGGTTTAACATTAAATCAGTTAGCCAGAATATTAGAATTTGGATCTAATGATGGTAGGATTCCATCAAGACCAGTATGGTCACCATCTCTTAAAGCTGTTGGTGGTAAGAATATGTTAAAGCAACTTATCCTAACAGAGATACGTAGAGAACTTCAAAAATATGGTGTAAGACCCAATCAAGTAAAATGGTAAATTCTCAGGAAATTATAGAGAGGTCCATATACATGGCTCTATTGAATATGGCCATTGAATTGGGCTACACTATAAACCCAGAAGACTATCTTCCAACAAGTGCAGAAAATGCTGAAAGGTTTAAGGAAGATCTTAAAAAGATAATAGATGATAAGGGTTTCTATATAGGTATCTTTGGAGTAGGCAATAATCATTCCAGAGGTATAAAAGAAACCCCGAGAATAGTAGTTGATTCAGAAGGATTTTATCCTGGTGATGTAGGACTACCAAGACAAATAATACAGAAAGAAGAGGGTATAGGTTATACTGCAACCGAAGTACCTTATGAATCCCTATCACAATATATGAACATAAGGTTGTGTGCTTTATCATCAGAACACATGAGATTGCTGCATCAAATTATGTTCTGGTCAGTACCACAAAGAGGTTACTTAAAACCCTACGATGAACCCGAGTTCCTATTCACAGGTAACATATACCTTAGGATAGTTAACTTTTACAATATGCCAGACCTGGAAAACGGGTTAATGGAAAAAGTATATCAATTCGAAGTACAGGATTGCCTCATAGAGAAAAATACTCCTCCAGAGGTAATTACTCCAATACGAGATATTTCTGTTCTTCTAGAAAATGCCGATTATACATTAAAAGTACCATAATATGGACAAAAAATTAAAAATACTTTTGGATAAGGTTAATGAGTCTGATCCTAACCTTAATACAATGGATAGAAATACCAGAATTAGAGCTGGGAATTATCAGTTCCCATTTTCTGGTCAGCAAATGGATTATCTGTTATTAACTTTAGCCAAGAAGTTATCCGAGGAAGATGTATTGGTATTCTCGAATCCAAGCGATCCAGAAACAGTATTAACAGAAATAACCAAATATCAGTTAGATGATCCATATAAAATACACACCTCTTATGAAGTAGTATTTGGAACTTATCTCGGTACATTAAGAATAGATTCTCAAGATACGGCTAGTGTATCCATATTACAGTCAGGTAAGATAATTTACTGTAACATGGATTTAACAGATGGTCAAGTAACTCTAGAAAAAGAAATACAGTTAGATGACTTAGATAAGGTTACTCATGAGGAACATATATTAACTCTTGAGATAGGTGATTCTGCAGAAGTTAGCGAAAGGAACTTAGAAAAGTTGAGAGCTAATGCAGGAGAACATTTCTTATGTAACCTTGACTACGGATACGGGGTTGGTAGATGGAATCCAACTGATGGTGGAAGTTCGGTAATAATGACTTCTGAGGGTATAAAGACAAGTTGGGATTTAGCTCAAGATGGTTCAATATCTAAAATAGAAGATGAAATTTTACCCGATGTACCATATAGAGTAAGTATACAAGATTCTTCTATAAACTGTATAGTGGAAGAGGTATTAGGATCTCAAATACTTAAGGCAAGTGTATTGGTAATAGAAGGTGGATCAACTGGGCCAATATCTTACCTAAGATGTGCAGATTCTACTGGAACTGCAGTATACTTTGCATCAATAACAAAGAGCTTAAAAGTATCAGTATTAACTTATCAGGTAAGTACTAGAAATTTAACACAAGCCTTTGTTGATATTGTAAATTCTGAAGGTATTGCTAATTCATTATATCAGTACCTTGGGTTTACTGAGGAAGAGTTAACTACCGAACAGTTTAAGAATGGATTGAAAAATGCCATATTAGCTTACAAAGACGGACCAATTGCTTAATAACACTTTAATATAATTAAATATGCCACAGACTCCAAGAGTAAGGTTCAACTTTAAGAACCTGAACGTGCAATCTAGTGTTCCTCTGTTGGGCGTAATCAACATGGTAGCTCGTACTACCAAGGGTCCGTTAGAAGACCCAAGTGATTTGATATCTAGCCCATCTCAGTTCACTCGTATTTTTGGTTCGGAGATAGTTCCGGATGGTTCGGTATCGAACATAATGAAGGCACTTGAAATGGGTGCAAAGGTTCGAGTATCTAGAGTAGCTGGTAAGGGAGCTAGTTATGGATGGGCAAAACCAATGGCTGTAACTCCAGCAGCTGCAGCACTCAGTGCACCATCAACTTCAGTTCCAGGCGGTTCAGCAATTATATCCATAGTAATTTCTGATCCAAGTGGAGCAGAGAATAGCCTTACAATGAATATGGCTATTCGTACTCGGGAAGCAGGTTCTCCGGTACTTGATAATACTGGGGTAAATTTGAATCGTCCCTTCTACTTAAAATTGAATGTATCCACAGAGCCAACACTCCGTGCAAGTATTATTCAGTATGGGGCAAGAGATGAGGAAACTCAGATACCAACTTATGACAGTATCTTAAATGAGACACTGTTCTTCTCTGCTGTATCAGCAAATACAACTGATGGTGTAACTACTCCTTCTATCAATGTAAATACTTTACAGAATTTCTTGGATAATGCTCCAAACATTACGTTCGAGGCAATTCAGGGAAAAGAAGGTGATGGCCAGGGAACTATGGAAACTCTGGCAACTGGTATACAGACCATGGAAGACATAGTTTCCATACTCCGTCAGTTCTCCAACTGGAATTCTACCGTTATGATCGGTAAGATTACTTCTGGAACCGTTGATGCTGATGAAGTAAGTGATACTAATGTATACATGGAATGCTCCGAGGGAACTGCTGGTACAAATCCGGGTAAGGATGAGTGGATCTCTGCTTACAATGCTAGCAAGGTTTACTATGAGGCATACTCTGTAGTACTCTCTCACATACATCAGCATCTGGATAGTTATATGGAGGTATATACTGAAGTAGCTAATGATGTACATACTACATTCGAGAATATGCTCTATGTAGAGGTACCAAAGTATGCAGCCGGAACCCGTACTCCTGCTACGGTTGATGAAACATTAACCGCTCTGAAGACTATGGTTCAGACCATTGGTCCTAAGAAGGAGGTAGCATATTTCGGAGGTGGTATCAAGTACTACAACGAAAATGGTTCTCTCCAAAAATGCGATGTATTAGGTTCTGTAGCTGGACTTGATGCAACTTGTGCTTCTACTTATGGACCTTGGTATTCCTTCTCTGGTATGAACCGTGGTGTAATTGCTTCGGCACTTGGACCAGTGATGAAGAACTTAGGTGGTCCTGCTGATATAGATACTCTCAATGAGTTTGCTCAGTGGTATATGAACCTGTTCGTAATAAAGAACACTCGTACCCAGGGGCAACGTACTATGCTTTGGAATGGATTCACTTCCAATCCCGTGGATGACTCCGAAAAGTTCATTTCAATAGTACGTCTCAATCTTTACCTGAAGAAGAACCTTCGGCCTATTCTGGAGAGCTATATAGAAGAGCCTAATACCTTTGAAACGTGGAAGAGGATTTACTATGAAGCAAAGGATATTCTGGATGACCTTCAGACTCGTAATGCAATTACCTCTTATGAGTGGTTGGGAGATCAGGATGCACAGAGCTATGAAGATCTTCAGGTTAATAACGAGGCCGATGTTCGTCAGGGTAAATACAAGGCTCAGCTGAAGTATCATGAAGTGGTTCCAATGCAGGATATAGATATGGATGTTATCATAGATGTTTCGGTAAATAAGAGCACTGGTGAGATATCCATATCCGCACAGTAATAAACAAATAAATGATATAATACTATGGCAGGAGCTAAAGTAAAAAATCCGAGGAAGAAGTTCTTATGGCAAATTGTATTTGTCAAACATCCCATAAACGCATTCCTCTTTCAGAAGGTTGGTATACCAGAGGTAAGTATTGAACAAGTTTCACATGGTGATGTAAATTACGATGTAAAAACAGCTGGTAGAGTATCAGTTGGAAACTTAACAGCTTCCAAATTGGAAACTACTTCTGGGTCAGATACTTGGTTATGGGATTGGCTTATGTCAGTTCAGGATATGTTGCTTGGTGGGGGTTTAACTCCAAGCCAGTATAAGGAAACGGTACTCATCAATGAGCTGGCCGAGGATGGAGTATCTATCCTTAACTCCTGGACATGTACCGGAGTATGGCCTTGCAAGGTAAACGGACAGGACTTAGACCGAATGAGTTCGGATAACACTCTGGAGGATTTGGAGTTCTCAGTAGATACCTGCGAGAAGCTGTAATAGTGAATCACTAAGGGAGAGCTCAGCAATGAACTCTCCCTTTTTCGTTACAAAATACTATATTTTTCAGAATACTTAACAACTCAACACAATGGAAGATCAAACACTTTATGGTAAGAAACTTACCTTTAAACTACCAAGTGGTTATGAAGTAACCATACGGGAACAGAATGGAGAGGATGATGATATTCTCTCAAACCCAGTAGATGCAAAAACATTTATGAACATCTCTAAATTTATTGCTGGTATTGTAACAGATACCGATATTACGGCTACAAGATTACTCACAGCTGATGATGTTCAAAAAATGCCATCTCTTGATAGGTATACGATTATGATAAATTCTCGTATATTCTCTCTGGGAAAAACTCTTGAATTCAGGTATGACTGGGAAGGCCCAGCAGAGGGTCAAGTAAGAACCATTGATTATGAAGTAGATCTTAAAGAAGAGTTCCTTTTTGACTATGGTACAATTCCTACAATGCAGGAAATGGAAGCAAAACCGAATGCTATACCATTTTATCCAGTATCAAAACAGTCAAAGGGGATAACATTTACAACTAAGAGTGGTAAAGAACTTTGCTTTGATTTACTCAGTGCTGAAGGTGAGTCATACGTAATGAATTTACCAATGAACGAGAGAACTAAGAACCAGGAATTAATTGCTCGTAACCTTAAACTTAAAGTAGGTGAAAATTACGAGATCGTTAAAAACTTCAGAATGTTTTCCTCTCAGGATATGATGGATATTCGTTCCACTGTTAAAGGAATGGATCCAATATTCCCAGGAACTACTCAAATAGAGGACCCAGATACTGGTCAACGTATTATGGTACCAGTAATGGCAGTAGATAATTTTTTCTACCCACGGGAGAACTAGAAGATGTATATTTATATATTGTTAGAGCAAAGATTAGTATTGACTTTAACACTCTAGCAAAGCTCCCATGGCGGCGTAGGAAGAAATTTATAGAAGCTGCCGAAGCATATTACGAACAACTAAAAAAGGGGATGACCCATACATAGGGTCATCTCTCTTTTGTTCTATAAATCTGAAACTATATGGCTTTTACAAGTGGTAGTCCTTCTGCAGGACAACTAGAGATAGGTATAGCTCTTGTCTTACAAGATAGGTTTTCTAACCAAGCAAGAGAAGCCAGCTCTGTTATAAGAGGTTTACATCGTGATGCTAAGAATGCTGTACAGGCTAACTTAACCGCTGTTCAGGCATATACAAATATGTTTGATGGTATAGCCAGTAATATAGTGTCTTCCTTAGCTACTACAATTACAACTGGAGCTGACTTCATCGATATGATGACTTCAGTGGGAGCTATCTCTGGAGCTACCAATGAACAGATGTCTGGATTATCAGAAACTGCCCAGACATTAGGTTTGAGGACCATGTTCATGTCAAGAGATATAGCTTCAGGTATGAAATATTTAGCAATGGCTGGTAATGATGCAAATCAGATACAGGAAATGATATCTGGTGCTGCAATGATGGCCAATGCTACAGGAATGGAATTGGGAGGTAAAGGAGGTACTGCAGACTTACTGACCAATATAATGAGAACCTTCGGATTGGAAGGTGAAAGAGCTGCTACATTAGTTGGTGACCAGCTTACTAAAGCTGCTATGGCATCTAATATGTCCATGAGTGATTTGGCAGAATCTATCAAATATTCCGCAGCATCCATGGTAACTCTGAGACAACAGTTACCTCAAGTAGCTGCTATGATAGGTACCTTGGGTAATGCAGGTATACAAGGTTCTATGGCAGGTACTTCTATCAGAAATATGGCAGACTACTTAACTCAGTCCATAACCAATCCAAATTTCAAGGGAGCTAAAGCTTTAGCTAGACTGGGATTGAGTAAAAAAGATTTTGTTGATGCTACCGGAGATCTTCAAGATTTTGGTGTAATTCTTGGTAAAATAAATGAAGCTACTAAGAACTTATCAACTGTAGATCAGAATGCAGTATTAAAGAGTATCTTTGGTGTACGTGGTATGCGTGCTGCAGTTGCCATAATGAGAGATACCGAAGGATACTTTGATCTTCTAGATAAGATACAAAATCAATCTGCTGGATTTGCCGAAGGAGTAGTAGCAAAACGTATGGAAACTCTTGCAGGTAAGATTGATATAATTCAATCGGCTGCAGAGAACCTTATGACTACTTTTGCTGAAGCTATACAAAATAATCCTATCATTATGGGGTTCCTTGATATGGTAGGTTGGGCAATATCCCAAGTACGTGACTTAGTGGCAACTCCATTTGGACCTTGGATAGCTGGGTTAGCAAGTATAGGTGCTGGTGTATTATGGATTACCAATAAGATAGCTAACTGGAGAGCTAGATGGTTAATATTAAATGGTGATACTCAAGTTACCTTCAGATCAATGGTTAGATTATTGATTGGAGGTTGGTCACAGGCTACTATATCTGCCCAAGCTTACCTTAATATGGAGAGAGCTATCATTGCTCAACGTAAAGCTGGTATAGGAGCAAGTGCTACTATGGTTGCTGCAGAAGCTGGTTTACCAAGATATTACTATAATGGTAATATTCCAGCAAAAATGGGAGCCAATGGTAGGTATTATGCTAATACTGGTAGAGGAGCTTCTGGATGGACTCCAGTACCAGCAGCTATGGTAACTACAACTAATGCTGGTAGGATGACCAGAACTCTCATGGGTACTGGTGCAGGAGATGCAGCTGCTAATGCTGCTTCTCGGGGTGCATTGGTTTCTGTTGGTAGAGGACTGCTTGGATTTGGTTCTAGAATAGTAGGGTTATTTGGGGGTCCTTTGGGATTAGCCATAACCGGTATATCTATAGTTGGACCAATGATATACAGTGCTATCAAAAGTAATCAGGCTTCTAATGAAGAGAATACCAGAGCAACTAATGACCTTGCATCTGCCGTTAGGGCTAGCAAAGAGGGATATAATTTAAGAAAGGATAATCTACAAGAGTTAACAGTTCAAGAGATGAGGTGGTTAGTACAGACTCTTGGATTATACACTGAAAAGCTTAATCAGAGAGAGAATAAAGGCAATACCACTATCATTAACATAGACGGTAAAAAGGTATTCGAAGAATATCTCAACGAGAGAGATTCAGAAATAAATGTAGCTGCTGGAGTAAACTAAACAATTATGGCATCACTGATAGGAAAACCAGTTGGAAAAGTGGCTCAAGAGGTAGCTGAACTTGAGCAGGGGAGAATATTTCAATCTCCAATAAATAAGGTATGGAGATCTCTTATATTAATTAATAGGAAGACTTCTCCAATGGCTAAAGCTGAGCCAGATGAAAAAAATAAAGAGTCTGATGCCATTAATGCTCATATAGCTAGAAATGGTTCATATTCTACAGCTCAATCTAAAAATCCTTGGTATAAAAATATCATAGAAGCTAAGAAATCAGGTGTAGACCCAGATAAAATATTAAAAGCTAAATCTATTGATTATACCTTAGCTAATAAGTTAACATCAGAACTTATAAAGAACGATATAGTAATAGCTAACTTAAATGTATCACCGGCAATTAGTTTAGTAATACAGAATCGTCCAGATAGGTTAAGGGTTGAACCTGCTGCTACTTGGGCAGCTGTTAAATCAATGGGTCGTAATAACCCTTTTTATTTTTATACCGGTGGAGAAGATACAATAACCTTTGATATATCTTGGTATTCAATAGATGCTGATCACAGGGATGATGTAGTCAATAAATGCAGGCTATTGGAATCATGGGCAAGAGCTGATGGGTATATCTCTTCTCCTCCCACCCTAAGAATACAATGGGGAAACTCTGGATTATTTGAAGATGACCTTTTCATATTGGCTTCAGCTCCATACGAGTTAACTAACTTTCAGAATGCTTCTCGTATGATGAGGAGATATGATAATGATCCAGATACTGGTCAGAGGATAACTAATACTGTTAGCCAACCATACGACCTTAAATTATTACCCAACTGTGCTACTCAAACTCTCACTTTCAAAAGGGTAACTAAAAACAATAGAACCTGGGAAGAAATAATTCCATCTAGTAAATTGCAATATACGCCTGGAGTAATTCTTGATGGTGGGGAAGTAGATTCTCTAGAAAATACTGATACAGAGAGAATAGGCACACAAAACTAAATAATTATGGTAACTATTCCTGGAACAAGTCCCTATGATGATAGTTATGTAATAAAGTTCCCAGATGGAGATATCTCATTGGAAAGAAATATATCATCTATATCTACCGATTATCTAATACACCCCGTACTTGAAGGAGAAACCATACAGAACATTGCCTTTAAGTACTATGGTGATTCTGGATTTTGGGGAGTGATTGCTGATGCCAATGATATACTCAATCCATTTGAGGACCTTCATGCAGATATGGAGTTAATCATACCAAACTATGGAGGATAGCAAACCGGTTCTCTTAAATGGTAATGGTACACCATATCTTGCAATATTCGATGGTGCAGGATCTCCAATAATGGATATCTTCAATGACCTGCCAATCGGTATGGAGGTAGAGAACTTTAATTACAAGTATACTGAAGGTAAAGGAGACAAAGGTAAGTTTACTATAGTAACTGACTTTGTGGATATAGTAGATCATCCATCTCTGCAATTCAAAATGCCCTTGAAAATACAGTGGGGGTGGATATTTAGTGATAGCTCTTTTAAGTCTAGTCCTGTAAGGCTAGTGAATATAAAAAGTCATCAGATAGAATTTACTCCAGACGGTGTAAGGTTTACAATAGAATTTGCTGATGCAAAGATGTTTTTGGAAGCCGAACCGTCAAAATTTGTTGGAGATAAAACCGATTACTTGGAAGTATTCAATGAATTAGCCGTGGGTAATATGCCAACTACAATAATTGATTATTCCGAGAAAGCTGGTGTACATTTGGAAATAAGAGATAATAATCCATGTGATGGCAAAACAGAGCAACGAGAAAAGTAAGCCTTGCTTACCATGCTATACCAAGATACAAAATACAGAAGAGGTAGATGATGGATTGGTAGGGGTAAAGATACTTGATCTTAGTCCAAGTAATTTAGCTAAACCATATCAGGATCCAGAGAGATATAAATTAAGACCAGTACCAGCAACTTATGCGGAAGGAACCGTTATTGTTGGTTCAGCTACATTCCTGAATAAGTATTCTCAGTTAGTTGGTATTGCTAAGGCTATGGCTGGTGGGCCAAACTTTGTGGATACTCGGGATAATAAGATAGAGATACATAACGGTAAGCAATCTGGTAAAACCGTATTTGCTTATACTTATGCTGGTGGTACTGGTGAACTATTGGAATTCAGAGTTCAAACCAAATATGTTCAAAGTATAGAGGCTGGTAAAGCTTCAAGTGTGGATCCAGATACTAAAACGGTAGAAACTGATTTAGTTCAATGTGTACCTACAAATGATGATCCATGTAAGCCGGATGCTTATGTAAGGTGGAATAAAGCTACTCCACTATTGATACAGAGAGATGTAACCAGGATGTCTAAAATAAAGGGATCTCTTGAAACACTGTCTTCTGTATGTCGTAAACTAAATACGGTTAAAACTACACGTACTGTATACAACTCAGTAGAGGATGCTAAGCAGCAAATAGCCTCAAATCCATCATTAACTGAAGAAGAGGTTAAATCATACAACTCTCAGATAGAGTCAGAATGGAGAACTTATTTGAGGAAATTAGATGAATATGAGAAAGCTTTATTAGACTTCAATAATAAGGTAAGACAAGGTATAAAGGTAGATGAAGAAGATGCTCCTAAATTACCTATTCCACCCGATGAAGTATCTTATTTTGTCATAAAGAGGAAGGTATTGATACAAGTAGATCCATTACAATATGCTCCAAAGGATAGTAAAGCTTATTGGCAAAATAGATGGAGACAAGGTTATAATGCTCTTAAAAAGAACAAGGAGATAAACTTAGTCATTCAAGGATCTTCAGATGAAAGACCGTATGGAGATTATCCCTATGATTACCCTGGTTCAGATCGTTCAAAGGTACTAATAGAAATGGAATTAGAAGTACAAGTACCAGGTGTACGAGTAGTATCTGATCCATTGTTTGCTACCCTTGGAGAGTTTATGTCTAATGACATAATAGAATCAGTAAATAGCCAGATTAAATCCAAAGCTAAGTTTGTTGGTAACCCATCAATGGAGTCTTCTCAGATTATTGAGATCAAGAATGTTGGTGAAAAATATTCTGGTGATTGGTATGCTAAAGAAGTTGAACATAGCTTTGATACTGGGGGATATTTTACTGAGGTGACTTTTGAAAAGAAGTCAAGAAACTCCATAATCAATAAGATATCTACTTCTGTTAATATGCAAGAAGTATTCCAGAAATCTCATGATATAGCTAAAGAGTCTTATACTACTGATGCTTGGAAGATACCAAGTAAGATTAAGGCAGAAGCTAGAAAGCATAGAGCATCTATATGGGAAGAGGAATATAATAGGACTGGAGATAAACCAAAGATTGGTACACAAATAGTTGTACGTCAAGATACAGATCCTCATAAATGGGAGATATTTGATGCTAGAACTGATTTTAGAGTAGATAGGGATATAAGCCCAAAAGAGCAATGAATTTATATGAACTAATTCAACAAAGGGGTATAGAGGCAATAGGTAGGTTCTATTCTACATATCGGGGAATTGTTATAACTAACTATGATCCAGACTCTCAGAATAAGGTATGTGTATACTTACCAAGTATATTGAGAGGAGTAGAAGTTTGGGCTTACCCTAAACATCAACAGGGTGGACCAGGATCCGGATTCAAATGGTTATCACCAAGAGAAGGTTCTATAGTATACGTAGAATTTGAGAATGGAGATCCAAGACACCCTTTATGGTCATATCATGGTTGGGCTATAGGTGAGATGCCTCCAGAATTGAATAAGCCCAATGTACTGGGATTTATAACCCCAAAAGGCAATAAAATTATACTGGATGAAAGTGATTCTGGAGTATTAACTGCAATAATTCAGCAAGATATAGTTATTAAATCTCTAGACGGCAATGTAAACGTCGATGCGAATAATATTATAATGCAGGATGGAGAAGTTGGTATTCCAGAATCTACCTCAACAGTAGAGAGACTCAACAAAATAGAGCAGGATATAAACAATCTTAAACAAGCTTTCACATCATGGACACCAACTCCTCAGGATGGTGGGGCTGCTCTAAAGACTGTTGTTGCATCTTGGTCTGGTAGTAAATTAACCGAGACTAAGGTGGAAGATATAGAAAGTGAAACTATTAAACAACCTAACTAATGGCAAACTATAATCAACTCAACACAATTGGTAGTGGGCCTTATTTTCCCATAAAGTTAGAACAATCAATAGGTAGTGATGGTAAACCAGAATATATAGAAACTGTAGTCAGATATAAAGTTACACATGATTTGGATTACTCTACCGATCCGAACATTATAGCTAATGGTAATTTTTTAGATGAGGTAGATACTTTAGATCAAGAATTCCTAAAATCTACCTATCCCGATGATGTGGTAGTTGGGGATAGAAAATCTCTTAAAAGTAATTCTATTGGTGGAGCTGCTATAGAGGGTTATTTACCATATTCTAATATTCCAACTTCTTTACAATTACAACTGGGTGGTATCAAGAATGATGGTAATAAATGGTGGTATGAATCAATAAAGACATTAAGTGGTTCTAATAATACGGCTTGTTCTTGCTGGACATTCTTTGTAAACAAAGACTGTAAATACATTAAAATAGAATTCGAATTAGAACCTCAAACTACATTCACTCATATGTCTATGAGAGTATATAGAATGAGTGAATATACTTATATATGGGATATACCATTGAATTCTAATAAAGGAGTGATCTGTGTAAAATTAGAGAAAAACCAAACAGTTTTACTATTCTTACCAGAAAATGAGGGTGATGTGCTTACTGGTACTAAGTCAGTGAATATGATAAGTTGTAAAGTATCATATACTAATGAATCAGTGCCTGGTATGGTATATACAACCGAAGAAACAGAAATAAAAAGAGTGCCTAAAATAGGATGGTATGTTCTAAATGGTGATATAGCTTTAATAAAGCAAAACTTAACAGCAATACTTACATATCAAATTGGTCAAAGATTTAGGCAAGAGGACTTTGGCTCTAGGACTTGGGAATGTTTAGAAGAGCCAAATACAAGTGCACTTAATCTGATGATTAAGAACTTTGTGAAAGATGGCATAGCAGCCTGGGAACCAAGAATCAAGGCCTTAAAAGTATTTGCTCTTAAACCAACCAAAGAATCCATACGACTCCTGATATATTTTAAAGTACAGAATTCTCAAAAGGTAGAAGAGCTTAACTTTCAGTATAACTTAAACAACTTAACCACAGATGTCTACTAGCAATCCATGGCTTACCCCTTTTCAAAGGTCATACAATGACATAAAAGCCAAATTAATTCAATCTCTTAATGAAAGGGTTCCAGAGATTACTGATATGAGTGAAGGTAATATATTTATACTCACTTTATCCATATTTGCAGGTATTGCAGAAGTTATACACTACTATATAGATGGTATGGCAAGAGAAGCTTTCTTACCAACTTGTAGAAGGTATTCATCTTTATATAAACATGCCAAGCTGGTAGACTACCATATAAAATCTGCTATACCATCTTCTGTAGATATTACCGTATACATGCAGGATGGGACCTCATTTCCAGTAGATATCAATGTACCACAGAATACAGTATTTAATTCTAAGGATGGTAAACCTTGGATAACTACTAGAAATGTAACCATTGAAAAGGGAACATATACTTATAAAGTTCCTGTTGCACAGAAGGAGGCTGTAGCTGAGGTAGAATTGGGAACTTATACTTCTCATGATATAATCATAACCTTGGGTGATCTGCCAGCTGATAGGAAGTATGTAGAAGGGTCTATGGTACTTACCATAGATGGTGAAGCTTGGACTCTGGTGGATACCTTTGCCTATTCTGGTCCTGGTGATAGGGTGTATAAGGTAGAATTGGATAGTACACTCCAACCGTATTTGGTATTCGGTGATGGTCAATTCGGTAGAAAACCAACCATCGGTTCTCAAATAAAAGGTCAGTACTACCTTACTTATGGTTCAAGTGGTAATATACCATCTAACCAATTTGATAAGGTACCAGAAGTAATGTCTGATGTAACTTCTGGTTTATCAATTACTAATACCATAGCTGCAACTGGTGGTTCTGACTATGAGGATTTTGATACTCTGAAGGAGCATATTCCACTCAGTATAAAGACTCTTGGAGTAGCCATTACAAAAGAGGATTACGAAGCAATAGCTATGCTCATAGACGGTGTAGATAAAGCCTACTGTAATTATATATGCGGTAAATATGTAGAAGTATATATTACCCCAGATGGTGGTTCAGAAGCTAGTACCGAACTTATCAACAATGTTAAGCAGAGGATGGAATCCTCAAAAGTACTGACTACTAGAGTAAGTGTATATTCTACACATGCAGCAAAGATATACTTATCTGCAACTATAACCGGTAAGAAGTCATTTAAGTCAATAGATATAAGCAATCAAGTTAAGAAAGCTTTACTTGATGCTTATAACTACCAGAGTTCTGGTATAAACAAATCGGTAAGGCAATCTGATTTATATGCTTTAATGGATAATCAACCAATGGTTGACTTCCTTACCATAACCGAGTTATACTTATTGCCGTACCCAATAGCTATAAATATAAATTCTCAGAATACCGAAGAGATAGTATCTGTACCAGCATTGAACATAACATATTTCAAAATGATATCGTTCAATACTGCAACTCCAGAGACTGACTATGAGAATTGCTATATTCAGACGGTAATAGAAGATGGCAATGCTTTCTATAGAATATTCACCAATAAGAACGTATCTGGTAATGCCTTATATACTGGTCAATATGGTAAACCAATAAATGTAAGCTTATACAAATCTAAGTTTACTATGACCATCAACTTACCAGTTGAAAATGCAAACTATGAAAATGGTACAGTATATCAGTTAACTACCCAACCAATGGGAAGCAATGGCAGACTGGTAGATCTTATACCTCATAACTATAATATACCAGTTATCAGTTTAGATAACATAACCTTAACAATCAATGAAGTGGTTTAATCCAGCGAAGACATTCTTCAGGGATTACATCTTCAGTAACCTTTTTGACCATTACTACAAAGCCAATGATACTTATCAAGATTCAGAAGGCAAGGGTATATTCGAAAGGTTCATAGATGTATGTTCTGGCTATTTCGATACTGAGGTAATGCCCGATATAGATAACTTCATGGAATGTCTGGATGTGGATAAAGCCAATCCTATATTCCTGAACTATCTATGGGAATACTTTGGGTTCATCCCTTATGCTTATGGCGTATTAACTAAGGGAGAGCCCTATACAGAGGAGAATCTAGAGAATTGGGTAAAAGAGGACAGGGGTTTTCCCACTGCTGATTGCCGGTTAGTTCTAAGATACGCCATATCACTGTATAAGATTAGGGGAACTAAAAAGTTTTACGAAATCTTAGGTAGATTTTATGGTGTAACTTTTAACCTTACAGAAGTAGAAGGCAGTACTAAAGCTGTAACTGGATTTTCTGGTGATGGGTCAGTAAAGTATGACAATGTTTCTTACTATGATACTCCATCAGCTACTTATGATACAGAGACAGATTGTTGGGAATGTGTTCCTATGATTTTAACTATCGGTATACCAAAAGGTCAATGGAATTTTATGACCAAGAAAGATCAAGAGATTCAGGAAAAACTTTTAGAAGAATGGAAGTCTATGAATCCCTATGCTACAGAAGAAGAGATTCAGCAAGCTAAGGAACAGATATATACTGAGCATCCATCAGATTATAGTGATAAGGTAAAAGAGACTTTGATAAACATAGTTAACAAATATCTGCCAGTAAATGTAAAGTACTTTGAACCAAATGATAGTTCAGTGGTATTTGAACAAACTTCTGCAGTAATTTATATCGTATAACATGCCACTGATCTCATTATTATTTGCAGCTGCCCAAGATCAAAAATTAGACAATGCAGTTCAATCTTTAACAAGGTCATCCATAGAGTTAGCGGAAGCAGCTTCTAACTACGGGGCATTAAAGGTAATCTTCGGTATCTTTATGGTATTAGTTCTAGTATTGGTAGTGATGTTTATGTATACCATCTGGAACTTAAACAAAAAGATATCTGTAGTATCAGAGTCTTCTAGTAAGGTCACAGAATTCTTCGATGGAGCTGCTGATTCTACAATAGGTGTAACTGAGGCACAGATTCTTATACGAAGGGAATTCAATTGCCTTGGTCATATACTTAAGTATGCCATACTACGAATAAGACTCGAGAATCATATAGATAATAAAGAGTCAGTAATAAAGAAAGTAGACATATTAGTTAACAATGAGTATTCAGAACTATGTGGGCTTATGTCTAACTTTAATTGTGATGGCAAATCTCTTTCGACCATATTTGAACTTCAAGATAATGAAGCAATAAAAGATATGGTAATAGAACAAATATACATACCCAAGGATCAATTCTCCATTTCAAATATGGATCAATCAGTAAGTATGTATCTCAATGGATTGAAATTGATGTACCTTAAAAAATTATAACCATGGAACGAAAATTATTACCGATCATTGACTTTGCTCATGGGTTAGATGTACCTGGAAAACAATCACCAGATGGTAAACATAAAGAATATTTATGGAGTCGTAAAGTAGGTGGAATGCTAGCTGAACGTCTCAAGCAGGAGGGATTCAAGGTAGCATTCACTAATACCTCAGATAAAGAAATCGGGTTATCTAGAAGAAGAGAAATTGCAAATAATCTAGATACTCCACTTGGGGGAACTAAATTTCTGCTATCCCTCCATAATAATGCCACAGGCATGGGGAATGAATGGTGCACTGCAAGGGGATTTGAAATTTATACTACCAAGGGCCAGACTCGTTCTGATTTATTTGCTACAGTAATATTTGAGCAGCTCCAGGAAGACTTCCCGATTACCGATGGATATAAACACCGTATGGATAAATCAGATGGTGATCCAGATAAGGAAGCTAACTTTACTGTACTAATGGGAAATAATTACTGGGGAGTACTGCTTGAGTGGCTCTTCCAGGATAATCCAGATGATGTAGCTTTATTAGAGGATGATAATATAAACCATAAATTGGTTGAGTCTTTAACTAAGGCACTCATTTTCATAGACGAAAACTTGGATAAATTAAAACTGTAGAGATATGGCTAATAATGTAACCGTGGTTAATAACGGTGTAGTTCAACAGAGGTTCTATCAAGTATATGGTGACTTGATTGAATCCAAAGAAACCATGGAACCCATAGCTATTGCTCATGGTAATGGTCCTATATGTGGATTTGATATTGTAGATACTTCTACTGATCATGTAATAATCCGTGGTTCATGGGATCCCAATTTATCTAGCGATGGTATATCCGCTCCGCCAGTATTAAAGAAAGCTAATCGTAGAGTCATACTATCAGACGGGGAAAATAATGGTGGAAATGTAGTTAATGCCATAGTAACTAACGATGGGCTTATACACATATGTCCAGCTATTCTGGATTTTACTAATGTAAAGCCAACTGGTGGATGGTTTGATCTAAATAATCCAAACAGGTTTGTGGCTTTTGCCATGAAAGTAAGCCATACTTATACTCCAGTGGCAGATGCTAGTAATATCGGGGCTAGCGATTTTAGTATCACTTGGTTATCATTAGAAAAGAGTACAGGTGGTACTTATAGTCCTTCTGAAGTAGCCTCTTTAGACTTCTCCTCTCTCATAGGTAATATATTACCTTCTGGTTGGATAAATAGAAATACCGATTCTTTGGTAGGTATTTATATAATAGGGTACGATCCAAGTTGGGGAGATAATGATATCTATGCTTCTTTTGGATATAAAATGGCTTTAGTATCATATGATGGTAAATGGCCAGTAAGTCCTTTCATAAATGGTTCATTTGATATCCTCTCACTCAATAATAAAGTAAAGAACATACCCATCATAGAAGCTGATGTAGATAGTTTGAAGGGGTTGAATAGTATACTTCAGAATCAGGTGAATACTTTGGGTAAGGGTATAGAATGTGATTATACTTTAAATACCCATGTTACTGATGAAGGAACCGGTGATGGTACAGTAAGTATTACTATAAAGAAATTGGTGTATCTTGGAGTAAGTCTTTATGAAGGGGCCGGAAAAACATTTACTAGTAATACCTTATACCTAAATAATATAAGGGCAATATACTTAGATATACTGTCATCTGGTACTAATCCAGAAACTGGTTTACCTTCTATCTCCAAATGGGGATTAACCCTTGGATCAAGTACAGTTAGATTAACCAATCCAAGTGATCTAAGAGGAAGTTTGTCCGGTGATTTTCAAGGAACTGGAGAATCAGGTTCTACCATTGCCGGTATTATATGCCTAATAAATAAAGATGGCCAAATACCTGATTCTCAATATAATCGAGTCGGTAATGGTAAAAGTTCAAAAGTAGGAAAACCATCTGATGATCCAAGTTATTATTTGGCATTGGTACTAAATAATTTTTTCAATAGGTTTACTAATACCGCAGATCAATTAGATACATCTTCTGAAAGAGATAAGAGATATACCAGAGTATTCATTGATACTAAGAGTGGAGGTTTAACTTCTGGTGATCAATGTGGTATAACTTTCAGATTGTATCCAACTGGTATAAATTTATCTTGGTATGTATACCTTAGTAATACTTCTTCACCATATACCCAGGGTACTTTCAGATTAGATTTGAATTCAGAGTTGGCTTTACATTTTAAGCCATATGTATTAAAGAATCTATACGACTTCTATAAGAAGGTGACTGCTCAGGCATCAGGTGGAAAGTTGTTATTGCAAAGTATACCATTAATGATGAATACCAGTCAGACTGGATTAGAACAAGAAGCAAATGGTCATATATTTGTTTATTTACGAAATGATTCGTCTGATAATTTCTATTTAGAAGTAGTAGTGGGTACTATAAGTGGTTCATCTTCTACCATACGAAGTACTTATTTTGGTACTACATTTATTCCATTCATGTTGAATGATGTATGGGATTTGTGTAATATGGGAGATGTATCAATTACTCCAAATGTATAGATGCACCTTAAACACAAGCCATAGTTGAGTTGGTTAAGTGGGGCCGGAGTGGGATTGTATTTAATCCTGCTCTGGCTTTTTCATTGTTTAAGATCTATAGCAGCTTGTTCTAAAGTTTTTTGTATGTTCTTTCTCATTTGAGAAAACATATTGACTGCAAATTTATCCCTGGGTAACTCAAAGTAATCAATTAGATGAAGGATGGATAATTTACCATGTGATTCCTTTATTCTAGATTCAAACCATTTGGGAGGTTCAAGTTGTATCTTCATAACCAAATATTCATCAGGTGTAAGATGTTCTTTCATATATCTGTGAAATATTTGTGACTGTTCTTCCTTGATACGGGTTTCTTCAGAGTCATCAAGTAATTCTTTATTATTATCAAATAAAACCTCAAATGAAGTTAATTCTTGATTAAACTCAGCCTGTTTAGTATAGGCATTACGTAACAGTTTACTTTTGAAAGTTTGTAGAGAAGATAGAAGGGTGGCCTTTAACCTTTCCTCATCATATTCACTTTGATATTTATTGAATACATACAAGAACTTGTCCCAGAAAAAAGAGTTAATTATATCGGGAGTAACATTAAATCTCCTAGAATCTATTCCCCTTACTAATCTACGGATTAATGGTTTACAGGTTTTATATAACCTATTAAACAAATCCTCATCATAGGGTTTTAATTCAGTTAACCGATGTAGTTCACTTCCATTATTGCCTTTCATAGTAGTAAAGATTTTTAACAATGCAAATATAATATAATAAGTAACAACTTGTATGAATTTATAAAAATTATTTCACCGTTTGTGTTGAAGTTAGTTCAAAGACGAGCTGTATGAAATATATTATCTAGCAGATACTATTGATAATACATCCTTGAATATTATGTAATATATGAAACAAAATAAGGTAAAGAAGAGGTTAAACTCTTGTGATAAATTTACGTTTTCCATAGAGTTTCAATTGGAAGTGTTAAGGTTTCTGATACAGGGGAAAGAATCTCTTTTATATATCCCTAAGATAAAGCCAGGGTATTTTACTTTGATAGAACATTCTATTTTAGTAGAAGCCTTAATTAAGTTTGTTAAGAAGTATCAGAGAATACCCAGTGAAGTTTTAATGATAGAACAGGTAAAGACTTTATTGGAGGGAAAGGATTATACCGATTTAGTTACAAAAGAGGATATACCCAACATTCATAAGTTAATATCCGAGTTGTATAACAAACCATTAAAAGATGTAGATATAGTTTTGGAAAACATACATAAGTTCATTGCTTATATAGAATTAAAAGCTTTGAATGAAAGTATGGACTTTTCTGATTATAATTCCTATGAAATATACCAGGCAAAGCTAACCAAGATACTTCAAAATTCAAAACCACAAAAGAAAGATGAACCATTGCTAATGGTTAGTGGAACTGCAATGCGTCAACTTATGAGAAAGGTTGATCCTGATGTAGTTCCTACTCCATTTTGGCAATTGAATAAGCTTGGTAATGGAGATGGGTATCCAAAGAATTCTCTATTTGTGTTGATTGATAGACCCAAACGGAGAAAGACCTTTGCACTTATCAATATTGCAAGGGGTTATCTGGCAATGAAAAAGAATGTTCTGTACATTGATACAGAAAACGGTAAAAACCAGTTAATGGACCGTATGATTCAATCTACTCTTAATAAAACCAAGAGGGAGATGTTAACTGGTGATTACGATAAGATGGAGCAAAGACACATGCGTAAATATAAACGTTTAGGTGTAGAATTTATAGTTGAGCGTGTACCAGCAACCATTGCTGATTGTAATACCATTAAGAATTTAGTTAGGAAGTTAGAATCAGAAAAGGGTATCAAGGTGCATGTCATAATGATTGACTATGCTGCAAAATTAGCCTCTATTTCCAGAGATAAGGATGATGTAGAACGTATTAACAATGTATATATAGATATAGATAATATGGGTGATGAACTTGGGCTAGATGCTATTTGGACTGCCCAACACGTTACCCGAGAAGGGGCTAAGCATCAAGAAACAAGATACGAGGATAATGATATTGCTTCTGCTATATCTATTATAAGAAATGCAAAATGCGTAATGGGGTTGAATTCTACACAGGATGAGGAAGAACATAATATAATGAGAATGGAAGTTGTAGTCCAACGTGATGGAGTTCCAACTGGTAGAGTTATGTTTAACATGGATCCCGAAAGACAACGTATGAAAGAGTTTTCAAAGGAAGCAAGAGCTAAATACGATGAGTCCATGGGTAAACAAGTGGATGATATGCTTAAAAAGAAAAAGAAGGTAAGTAATCCTAATGCAGATCCAGAAAAGAGAAGTAAAACCACCGGTGATATTTAAATAACACCTAATTATAAACCTTAATTAAATTAGAATTGTATGGCACGTATTATTACCACAGAATCAATTAAACTCCGAGAAAGGGTTACGATTTGCAAACATTGTAATTCAAAGGTAGCATTTAATGAAGGAGAAATATTCCTGGACTTAGGCTATGGTCCAAAATCTAACGGTGAAGAATGTATAATTTGCCCTAACTGTCATAATAATATTCATATCGGAGTATTCCAATCCACTGAACACATGTAATTATGTATATCTTATTATTAACATAATAATAATCACCCGGCTATGGATAACATGGTCGGGTATTTTTGTTTACTAATATGAAACTCAATAGCAATATTAAGGGTAAGATGCACCAATATTTTATGAGAAAGATTGGAGCCTTTGACTACAGACATTCGTGGATGAAATCCGACTGCCCGTATTGTGGTAGAGAAAAGAAGTTTGGTATCAATCTTTCAAGTAATAGATGTAATTGTTTTAGATGTGGGGAACATCCATCCCCTATCGGATTAATTATGTATCTAGAGAATACAGATAGTTTTCAAGAAGTATTACATATACTTGAATCTGGTGATTACTCTGGGTATGTATTCAAGGAGGAGAAGGTTGAATTAAAAGGTAAGAAAGAATTTTTCCTCCCAGATGGATTCAAGAATATATCTATGGGTACTTCTTTATTGGCAAGGTCTGCCAGGAACTACTTAAAGAAGAGAGGATTCAATATAGACGAATTAGCTAGAAAAGGATGGGGATATTGCAATGAAGGTAAGTATTTAGGTTATATAATTATCCCATTTACTGAGCATGGGCAATTAACTTACTTCAATGCCAGATTATATATGGGCGCTGGCCCCAAATATAATAATCCAGAAGTAGATGTAACGGGTTTGGGAAAGAGTTTTATTATTTATAATGCAGATGCTCTAGAAATATATAAAACAGTTTATATTTGTGAGGGTGCAATTAATGCAGAGACTATCGGAGAAAATGGAATTGCAACGGGAGGCAAGGCCATTTCAAGATATCAGGTGAATATATTTATTAAAAGCCCAGTAGAAAAGTTTATTATATTAATTGACCCAGATGCTAAGGATAAGGCATTAGACCTGGCTTTCAAATTAGTACCCTTTAAAAAGGTAAAGGTGGTATTTCTACCTGATAATGAAGATGTGAATTCTTTGGGTAAGAGAAAGACTTTAGAATATGTACGAAAGACGACATATCAGACTTATCAAGAACTTTTAACTATAAAATCAGAACTAAAATTATAATGATATGACACTTGAAGTAATTATTGGATTATCCCTGATAGTAGTAGTTCCATTAGTAGTGATTTGGTTATGTTATGTAACCGATTCTTCAAATAGCCTTATCCATAATAACAGATATAATAAATATAAGATCTATCATGATGCAGATGACAGATATTATTGTGAGATGGTAACTAATTATATATTGGGAATAATCCCAATATGGAGAAAGGTAAAATATTCAAGGCCATCTGGATTTGAAGATGCAACTTATCATATATGGTATGAAGATAACTCTGAAATTATACGGGTTAAAATGAATAAAAGCTACATAGAATATCGTAAAAGAAATGATAAGTTAAAGAATAAGGCTAAAGTAGTATATAAGAGCTATGAATAAAATAAAAAGAGAACCATCAATACATATATCTAAATCTACCCTATATAAACTTATAGTAAAGTATATAGGTGTTGATTTAGGAGGTAACAATGAGGATAGTCATGAGTATGGTGGTCTAAATTTACTCAATAGAGTAGATTTGATAATGAAAGACGCCAGGCAATACTCTTTAGATCATAGGTCTGTAGTTGGAGATAATAAACCCATACGAAAGAAAGCAGTAAGTAGAACTTCTGGAAGCATAGGGGATGCTAATTTATTAGCCGATATTATATACTCCACTAGAATTCAATTAAAACATATTGGAGTAACCAAAATAAAGCAAACAGATTTACAGTGGGCATCCATAAAAGAATTGGTACCAGTTGTAAATGAATTTTGTCAAAAATATGGATTTGAACCTCGTCATGGTTATATTGAGTTTGTAACTACTGGCCTTAAACTTATGTCTCAAGCAAAGAGGGTTAATTATAACTTCTGTGCTAATTGGTTATATCAAAGAGTTAACTGGATAATAGAAATATATGATTCTGAAATAGAAGTTAAAGAGGATAAATATCCAGAATACACAAGAGAGGTATATGAGAACTATACTAAAGAAATTCTTGATAGAATAGGTATCAGTAATACTTATGATAAGAATCCACAAGAATATGTATGGTTTGTAAGAGCAAGGAAACTTGCAGATGAAATAGGGGTTGACTATGAAACTTTTGTTCAAGCCCAATTCTATGCTCTTGAATTTTGTAATGGTATACCTAAGATAGAAGATCTATCAAATGATAAGGCCCGTCAAAGAGTAATTAATTATATGGCTAAATTTAATATTGTATCCCGACCTAAATCAGAACATGTGGATTGGGATGCCTTTAAAAGATAAGATATGAAAAGGTATGATCCGATGGTAGAAGCAGCTAAACCATTATTTGTGTTATACATAGTAGCTATAATAATTGGTTTGATATTAGGTATTATTTGTTGGATATTTGATATAAGAATATGATAACTATAACTATCAAGAACTGTAATGTTTGTGAGATTTCTGGCCCAGCTAAATTCACAAACAAATTATATGAGGCTTTCAGGATCAAGCATCCTGATGCTTGGCATATAATGATGTATAGTAGGGCAAAAAATTGGGATGGTTATGTAAAGTATATCTCAGATTATGGTCAATTCAAGATAGGCCTATTAAATAAGGTTTATAATGAATGCTGTAAAATGGGACAAAAAGTAAAAATTATAGATAATAGACCACCGTTAGGAATTAAACCAGTAATTCCAGATATACTGGGAGATAAAAATCTACGGGAAGTACAAAAAGAAGCTCTAGAAAAGATATTAAATAACCGTGTAGGGAATATTCCATTCCTTATTTGTGCATCTGACTTAGCAGTTAATTTTGGTAAGACCCTTATATTTTGTGGGTTACATCAAGCTTTCAATAGGAAATTGAAAACTGTATTGTTATTAAACAGTGCAGATTTGTTTAAGCAATTCAAAAAAGAAATTCCAGAGTTGTTACCTGGTGAAAACATATCATTCATTCAGGGAAGTAAATGCAATAATTGGGGTAATTTCAATGTGTGCATGGTTCAATCATTATCCTCTAACATAAAAAAGTACCAAAGATTCCTATCAGAAATTGATATGGTACTCATTGATGAGGCTGATGTCATAGATAACAAAACTTATAAAACTGTAATACAGCACTTATACAATTCTAGAATAAGGATAGGATTGAGTGGTACAATTTACATGAGTGATCAAAAGAAGAAGTTGATACATAACTTGAATATCATGTCTTTCATTGGTGATAAAGTTAACCAAGTTAAACTTGTTGATATGATAGAGAAAGGATATTCTACTCCCATCACCTGTAAATTGGTATATGCTCCATTCAAGTATTCTAAAGAAGTTGATTATCCAACTGAATACAAAGAAGTGATATCTGATAATAAAGAAGCTTGGAAATTTTCTCTTGATCGTACCAAATACAATCTGAAGAGAAAAAGGTTGCCAGCTCTTATTGTATGTAAGTTCATAGATCATTGTGAAAATCTTTACAAGTATTACATTAAACATCTTGGAAATAATTACAGTATACAATATGTACATCACAAGACAAAAGGGCGTGATAAAATTCTACAAGATTTCAGGGAAGGGAAAATTGATGTGCTAATTGCTACTACAATCATTTCTAGAGGTCAAAATTTCCCTGAATTGAAATATCTTCAGAATACTGCATCAATGGATTCTAATGAAAAATCAATACAGATATTGGGACGTCTTGCAAGAACTCACATGAATAAAAAGAAAGCCTATTTAGATGACCTTCAATTTCCCGGTCATTACCTTAAGAGGCATGGCAATCATAGAAAAACGTATTATCAGAAAGAAAATTTAAAGGTAATCAAGGTGGAGGGATAATACGCACGCGTATGCGTATATACTTACCTGTATATCTCTATTAGTATTTAGTATACTAAATACTAATAGAGGTTTATATAGCTAAAGCTATATAAACTTATACTTTCTATACTTACTTTAGTAAGTCTTTAAGCTAAAGCTTAATAATGCGCACGCACGCATAAGGGATTGCCTGAAAGTTAGTGCATATACTATTCTACATCAATGAAACAGAAAAAACCTATTAACTCTTGAATGATATCAAACACTCGAATATATGGCTAAGAAAAAGAAAGACAAACTTAAAGATGCCAGGGAAGAATTAGAATCAGGTGATATCCTTGAACCAATGGATATTTCTAAGTTGGGAACAAACGGAGATCCATGCTTTGGTAAGCATTATGATCTTTCAACCAAGGAATGCAAGATGTGCGGGGATTCCGAATTATGTTGTATCAAGTTCACAGATCTAATGGGTAAGACCAGAAAGGAATTAGAAGCTGATATCCAATACAAGGATTTGGAACCTTTGATTGATATGGAAGGTTGCAAGAAGTATTACCGTAAATTAGTAAGGGATAAACTTGGTAAGAGAGAAATACTTGATAAGCTTCAGAATAAATTCGAATTATCCCGTAAAGAAGTAAGAGATTTATATCGTAAATTTAACAGTAAATAACATGATTCAATTAGAATTCACAAAGATTCGGGAGGTTAAATCCCCCAACCGAGCAAACGAAGGGGATGCAGGTTTAGATTTCTATATCCCTAAGTTATCAGAAAAGGATATACTAAGGGTGGGGGAAAAAGATTTACGTGATATGGTTGGTATCAACCGTAAGATGTATAGTAAAGGTTATATCAAGTTCAATGGTATGGGAACTGATGATCTTTATGTAATCGTTAAACCTCATGGAAGGTTGCTTATTCCATCAGGTATAAAGGTACTGATCAATCCCAAAGAGTCTATGCTAATGGCAGCAAACAAATCTGGGGTTGCTACTAAAGATGGGTTGACATTCACTGCAGAGATTGTGGATAGTCCATATACTGGTGAAATGCACATAGGTATACAAAATAATTCACCTGAAGAAGTATGGATACCTCTTCAACAGGATAAGAAGATAATGCAGTTCATACATGTTCCAATCCTACTTTCAAATCCCATAGAGATACCTAATGAGGAGTATGAAGAGAAAGCAAAGGACTGGGGAACAAGAGGAGACAAAGGATTTGGTGCACACGATAACAAATAAGAAGATGGACTCGAGGGACATAATTCAGGAACCTGGTATCATACCCGGTGATAAGTATTTGGAAGAGATATACTCTATGCAAAAAGAACTGTTATCTGGTTATATAGGCATAGAGGGATTACCACAATACCCAATAGACATAAATACTAAGGCATCACAATCCTTGTTGAAGGATTTCACTGCTAGAGTGGTAGAGGAATTATCAGAGGGATATGAATCATTCCAAGCTATCAGTGAAAGTATGAGTAAAAATCATTGGAAGTTAGCTAATGGTAATTGTGAAGACTCAATCTACATTGAATTGTTAAACAATCTTCAAAATGCCAATGAGGAGAATGCAGATGCAATACATTTCTTTGTAGAGTTGCTAATATATGCAAACATAGGTCCAGATGATATAATGTCATATATGGAGAAGTATGCTAAGGATAATCACTTCAATAAGATTGAAATTGATAGTTTCAATGAAATGAGAGGTGATGTATTATATACTGCTCAGAATATGGGAGTGAAATGGTTGATGGATGAGGGTAATATTGATGTTACACTTAATCATCAAAAGATAGATCTCTTAAAGTGGTATGAGAATAAAGATAGTGGATCTTTACCTGAATACAACATAAACTTATTAGTTGGTGGTAGGATGTATAACTATGAGGACTATGAAATTCAATATCCATACATACTGTGGAAGATAACCCATCACCTTAACATTGCTCGTAACTTTTTGAAGAATAAGCCTTGGAAGCAATCTCAGGTAATGACTCAAGAGTTAAAGTACCAGGCTGAATTAGTGAAGGCATTCATATATTTCTGTGGATACCTTGGATGGATAGGTATGGATTCAAAGGAAGTATTCTATATCTACTTCAAGAAGAATCACGTTAATATGTTCCGTCAAAAGTCGAAGTATTAATATGAACATAGTAAAGAGCAATAGGCCAGTAGATGCTTGGGAGCAAATACTTGAAAATTTTTTGGTTAAGAAACCAGAATGGTTTGGTGAAGGAATAGGGTATAACTTAACAGATTCATTATTCACTTATGATCTGGTAGTAGAGATATCAGAAGCTAAGTTTGATCCAGAATTTGATTTTGGTAAGTTATTTGGATATACAGCTACTAAGTGGACTGGATTAATAACTAATTACCTTGATCTTGATATTCTTGATCAGGCAAAGTTAATGATAAGGAAGTTAGAGGAGAATAAGGCAGTAAATAGGAATTATCACATCGGTTTCCATTTTGCTGACAATCATGGCAGTGGAAAAGGATGCTTGGTTGGAGGTATATTCTCCCGTAAGATTGGGGTTGATAATCCTGAGGTAACAGTAATCATACGTTCATCCGAAGTAGTTACAAGGTTGCCAATAGACATGTTGCTGTTCTGTCGTATGGGACAGTACATTTATGGTCATGATAATTTTTCATTGAAGTTAGTTATCAAGGCTGCTTGGGCAAATGATACTACCATACTTCTATATCAGAATATAAAGGACTTAAAAGAGTTCTTGAAAGAAAACTGTAATGATGAGGCTCGTAGGAAAAAGATACGTAAGTCACTGAAAAAATTAATGACAAGTGATGAGGCTAGTTATAAAACCTATGGCAACAGTTTTAGAGCTTTTAAAGTACTTAGGAAAGATTTAGGATATAAGCAAAAATCAATGTTGGCCTCTGACTTAGAAATTGGAGATTGGGATGGAATTCCATTACCAGAGGTATGTCCATCAATTCTAAAGCGTAACATGATAAAGAAGACATATCTTAAGTTCACAGAGAAGTATGGCCTTAAACTAAAGTTGGAAGAGAATACAGAGAAGAAAAAGAAAAAGTTGATATCATTCTCTTCACCTGATGAAGATGATATGGATGATAACGAACCAATAGCTGAGGCTAATGAGTAAGTTAAAAGTAAAGAATAACCTGTTAGTGTTCCGAAATAGCATGAAAGCTTGGGAGGGGCTTAACAGGTTATTCTTATTCAATATTCCCGGTTTGGATATTGAAAGAATTGGTAAAGCTCAATATATAAATGATTTGGTTATTTATATTAAAGAACCTCTAGTAGACCCGGAATTTGATTTTGGAAGGCACTTTAATTATACATCTGCTAAATGGAAATCTTTGATAGCTAATTATATAGATGAGAATTCAATGATTGATCTGAGACAAGAAGTGGTGAGATCATTGAATTCAAGAAAGATTTTCAACATAGGGTATCAGTTTGATAATAAGCATGCACATGGAAAGAATTGTTTATTATCATTGACAGTATCAAAGAAAGCTGGTATGGATTATCCCATGATAACGGTATTCATGAGGGCTTCTGAAGTAACTAAAAGACTAATATGTGATCTATTACTTATTCAAAGGATTGGTGAATACATATTCACTGGGGATAAATTCTGTATATCAATACACTTTAGTCAGATATTCAATGATGATACGGTATTATTGATGTACCATGCTCATGAGGATCTATTAAAGCTTAGTGATAGAATTGGTATATATGATAGTAATTGGTATGATAGGCTGAAGTATCTACTAAAAGTAGATCCCGATAAGATAAAGTATAAGGTACATAAAAGAGCATTGAAAGTACTTAGGCCAGAATTATTCAAATATCCAAAAACTCTGGCAAAAGATTGTACACTTGGTAATGAAGACTGGCTACCTTTCTAAGAAAGGGAAGTCTATTGAATTGCAAACATAAAAAAAAATTATAACCATGAGAATATATTCAAACCCATATGAGTTAATGTCAGAGACTGCTCGGAATCTTTATGAAATGGGTACAGAGGTAAAACCTAAAACTTACCAAAATAAGGTAATAGAAGGTAAAGATGAATTTATAACTAAGGAGCTTATTTGTGAACAATATTGTTTAACACACATGGAAGATCCAGCTCCATTATTTGTATTCACTAAATCTAAGGATTGGGCAGATGCCGAATTTAAGGAGAGAATAAGCGGAGAAATGGAAAATCCCGGTAAAGCTTGGGAATTACGCAGAGATATATGGGAAGAGTTTTTAGTAAATGATATATTTGATTATACCTATGCAGAACGTATGAATGAATTGGTTTCATTCAAAGGAAAAGCATTTACTAAACTTGAAGCCATAGTAGAATTGTTAAAAATAGACAGTGATACAAGAAAAGCAATATTAAATATATACGGTGAGGATGGTTTCAATGAAGATTGTGATTCAAACTATTTAGGGGGTGAACATAGAATTCCATGTTCTATGTATTATGACTTCCTTATAAGGGAGAATGCACGAGGGGAAAAGCAATTAAATATTTGCTATCATCAAAGGTCATCTGATTTTGTAACTCATTTCGGAAACGATGTATATTTGGCATGGAGACTAATGGAATATGTAGCTAGTGAAGTTGGAATTAAGCCGGGATATTTATATCATACTATTGATAGTTTGCATAGCTACAAAAAAGATTGGGTGAAGCTTAAGACATCAATCCAAACTGAATTGAGATAACCTCATGGGTAATGGTATGATTTGAATGGTTTGTCTTTTCTGATTGAGATTAGTAGTAAAGAAATTACCATTACCCATATTTGGGCCCATAGCTCAGTTGGTAAGAGCAGCGGACTCATAATCCGAAGGTCGGGGGTTCAAACCCCTCTGGGCCCACCAAGGATTTTCTTATTTTGCGCGTAGACAACAGTCCTGGTAAATTCGGAGGTACTAGACAGTAGTGATACAGGCTGGTACCAATTACGGGAGTAGCACAGTCAGGTTAGTGTACTTGCTTTGGGAGCAAGGGGTCGCAGGTTCGAATCCTGTCTCCCGTACTAATTAATAAAAGCTCGGATGATGTATGATAATTATTTAATATATGGACCATACGACCATAATCGTAGATTGAGGTTAGTTATGGTAGATAAAGTAAATGGTAGAAAGACAAGTATATCTTATGCTAAGTATTTAATGGAAGTACATCTTGGTAGATATTTAAAGTCTGATGAAACCGTTGACCATATAGATAATGATTATACTAATAACGATATAAGCAATCTACGAGTGATATCAAGAAGTCGTCATGCTTATGAGGATGTTTTAAGAAACAAACCCAATAAAGTACATTGTGAATATTGTGGTAAAGTTTTTTATAGGAATAGAAGTGGTAATAGACGCGGACATGGTTACTTCTGTTCAAAGCAATGTTCAGGTAAATATGGCAAACTAGTTCAAGATGGAAAAATAATTCCTAAGGAGGTGCCAGTAAAGATTTACCATAAGTATAGATTAAAGAATGCTCGGATGGAGAAATAGGTAAACTCATCAGATTTAAGCTCTGACGGTCATTGACCTTGCGGGTTCGACTCCCGCTCCGAGTACATAGTATCAAATACTTTTGTCTTATGAATGATGTTATAATTACCATGGCTGGAAAGGGTACAAGAACAAATAAAGAAGTACCCAAACAATTCTTAAAAGTATTACAAGATAAATACCTATTTGAAATCTCATTAGATAAATTTATACGTACTGGATGCTATCGTAAGATAGTTCTTGTTGTGAATCCAGAGTATGTAGAGTGGGTAAAAAATAGAATATCTAATAACTATCCAGGTAAATTAGGCAGATTAATCACAGTAATACCAGGTGGTGATACTGCACAACACTCGAGAATCTTAGGATTTGAAAGCTTATTAACAGATGAGGAATCACTTTGGCCAAATACAGTTACTTTCCATGATGGTGTAAGAGTTGGTTTCGATGAAAATCTACTAACATTCATGATTAATAATTGTAGGTTTAATAGCACTGCATATGTACCGTATATTCCAGCAACTGGTACATTAAGATTAGATTCTGATAAGGTAGTATATACTAAGGATAAGTACATGAGGCTTCAGACTCCCATGGTATTTCCATTTTACCAATTCTATGGATGTTATAATAAGGCAAAAGATAAGGGTATAGAATACCAAACAGCTTCTGATTTGTATGAAGACAACGGTGGTTTAGTGAACTATGTAATGGGTAATAGATTGAACTTCAAGGTAACTTTCGCAGAAGATATTGATGTAGTAAGATTATTATACAATCATGAATAATATGAGTTATATTAGTAATCATATCCATAATGGTAATCTAATAAGCAACCTTAGGAGAGAAGTATGGGATATAGAACTAGATATGTTAGATCTAGTAGTTAATATATGTGACAAGATAGGAGTAAAATATTATCTTGATGCAGGTACACTATTAGGTGCAGTTAGACACCAAGGATTCATACCTTGGGATGATGATATCGATTTGGTAATGTTCAGAGATGAATATGATAAGTTTATATCATACTGTAGGGAAAATTTAGAATATCCATATTTCTTACAAGTACCAGATACTGATAGTTCTATCTATCAACATGCTAAGATAAGAAGGAGTGATACTACTGCTATATTGGAAAAGGATTTAGAGGCTAATTGGGATTTTAATCAAGGCATATTCATAGATATATTCCCATTAGATAGAGTTCCAGAAGATAAGGGGAAAAGGGGAAGATTTTTATATGAATTGCAATTAATTAAACTAGAACTCTTCTTTTTAAAGAATAGGAGCTGGAAATTTGCTAATATACCCCTTGAAAGGGAAAGAATAGATTACCTTAAAAACATTTATGAAAAGAATAGGAGGAGGTATAACAATACTAATGAGAATTGTTGGGCAACATTAGCTTTTCCAGAATGTAACAATATTATAAAGAATATAGATTTTTACAAGAATCAATATCCAGATGTATTCTTAACATTCGAGGGCAGAGAATTAAGAGTACCAAATATTTATCATGGAGTATTAGAGGACATATACGGAGAAGATTACTTAACACCTAAGAAATATCCTGGATTGCATGGTAAGATATTGGTGAATACTCATAAAACCTATAAGAACAATATTGAAGATTTTCAGATATTAAGGTAGGTTATTGACAGTATACTTTTTATGGTATACTGTCTTGTTGTCTAATAAGCTAAAGAATCTCAACCGAGTTAGGGTTTACTAAATAACTATTGAATACTGCAAATATTTAATAATATTAAAGATGGATTCTAGATATGCCATAATAAAGAGTTTTTCACAAGTTAAGAAACTTGTGAAAGCTTGTTTGAAGACAGGAGTAGCATCTGTGGATTATGAGACTAATGGTGATGGCATATATAACAAAACATTTAGACCAACAATTTTATCTGTAACCTTTCAAGTTGGTTCTGGGGTATCAATTCCATTGTGTCATCATGAATATAATAACCCCCATTGGAAAAAATGGTTATTATACTTTGGTAGAAAAGTAATTGAGAATCCAAAAGTAACCAAAGTTGGTTGGAATCTGAAATTTGATCTTCAGATATTCGAGTTGTATGGGATATATGTAAGAGGTACAGTACTTGATGGTATGTTAATGAAGTATCTCTTAAATGAAGAGAGACCAAACGATCTTAAATCAATGGTTCGTAGGTATTTACCCGAACATGGAGATTATGAGAAGGCAGATAAGTTTGATAAGATACCATGGGATAAAAAGCCATTAGAACAACTTTGCAAATATGGATGTCAAGATACCGATTATACCTTACGATTATCTATGTTCTTTGAGAACAAGCTGATAGAAATAGGTATGTATCCATTATTAAGGCATCTGATAATGCCTGCTTCAAGAGTGTTGCAGCATGCAGAAAAAACTGGTTTATATCTTGATAGGAAGTTTAATCAGGAATTGTTTGAATCCTATAAACCAAAGATTGATCAAGCAACTTCTAATTGCTTGAATCTTCCTCGAGTAAAAAGATTTTCTAGATGGCTTGTCCAAGAAAGAATAAGCAAATACATTTCTTCAATTGAAAGAGAACTTGAAGACTTGGATTATAGTGATCCAAAAGATGCAAGGAAGATAGCTAGCAGGGAACAGAAAATATCCAACATAAGAGCTGGTGTATTTACAACAAAGAAGGAATTAGAATTAACCCGGGATATAAATCTTGGTAGTCCAGTAGACTTACCGATGTTATTATATTCTGAAAATGGGTTCAAATTCCCTATTATAAAATATACAAAGGATAAGACTACAAATCGTGATACTGATAAGCCGAGTACTGATGAGGATACATTGGTAGAACTTCGGTTGTCAATTAAAAATCCAGAAAGTCCAAAAGCAATATTCTTGGATAATCTACTCAAGTTGAGAGGATTGAAGAAGATGTACACTACATATATAGAAGGGTGGCATGATAAAGTACAGGATGATAGTAAATTACATGGTAGATTTTTGATACATGGAACAACAAGCGGTAGATTATCATCTCAAGAACCAAACTTACAACAAATACCAAAGACTTCTGTAGACCCAAATATAAAGAAGCAATTAGTAGCCCCAGATGGTAAGTTGTACATGGCTCTTGACTACTCTCAAGCAGAGTTAAGAATCATGGCTCATCTGTCTGGGGATGAAACATATCTTGAGGCTTTTGCAAAAGGTCAGGATCCTCACCTTGCTATTGCAGCAAAGAAGTATGGGGTATCATATGAGGAAGCATATAAAGCTTACAGTGATGAACAACACCCAGATCATAATCTTTGGAAGAACCGAAGAAAGCAGGCAAAACAGATTTGCTTCGGTATTATCTATGGTATTCAGAAGAAACTGCTTGCAGTTAAATTGTCAGATCCAAAAGCTGGTATTATTGTAACACCAGATGAAGCTCAACAACAGCTAGATGAATTCTTCCATGAACATCCTAAGATAAAGAAGTTCATGATTCATCAAGAAAAGGTATTGATTAAGCATGGGTATATAAAATCTTTGTTCGGAAGAAAGAGAAGGTTACCTCAGGTATATTCCGATAATGAACAAGAAGCAGCATACGCAGTACGATTATCTGTTAATATGCCATGTCAATCAGCAGCATCTGATATGAACTTATTTGCTTCAGTATTAAACTATTGGAAAATGAGACAAGGTAAGTTACCATTTATGCAAGAGACATGTAATGTACATGATGCTACCTATTACTTGGCTAAACCAGAATATATCAATACTTGGGTAGTACATGAAATATGGGAAACTTGTCGTAACCCAAATACAAAGGAATACTTCAACTTTCAGATAGACGACGTCAATATGTCAATGGATTTCGTTATCGGTCGTTCAATGGCAGAAGAATTACCTTTTATTCCAGGGTATGATTATAGAAAAATGTTAGAGCCTGATTTCGACCCAGAAAAGTATTTGGAAGAGCATCGTAAGTTCAAAGGTATAGAAATTGAGGATTACCCTAAACTATATCCAGAGGAAATAGAGAGGAACAAGAGAGAGTTTAAGAAGAGGATATATGAGAGCTAATATGCCTAATTTTGATTGTTACCATGTTACCAAAGAAGGTGATGTATATTCTAAGTATAAGGATAAAATCACTTGGAAGAAGATGGCTAAAAGAAAGAAGAACAACGGCTATCTAATAGTAAGCTTAAGAAATAAAGCTGGTAATAAGTATACTTTCAATATACACAGGTTAGTAGCTGAAACTTATATACCTAATCCAGAAAATAAGCCTTGTGTAGGACATAAGGATAATGACAGAGAGAACAATAGAGTAGAAAATTTATACTGGTGTACTCATAAAGAGAATACTCAACAATGTATAAGAGATGGTAGATTTAATATACCAGACCTTAAGTTAAGTGAGGAGTCTATAAATGAAATGATAAAAGACTATGAAAACGGAATGAGTAATGTTCAGATAAAGGTCAAATACAAGATAAGTATTATGACCATGTATAAATACTTCAATGAAAGAGGTGTTATATGGAAAAAAGGCAAAAGATAGTACGTCTATCCCAGATCAAGAAGAATACTCTGAAGATTCTCTTTCAAGGGAAAACTTATGAAATTGATTTAGATCAGGAACTCATGATTGATGAGAACTTGGTAAATCAGTCTTTAAGAAAGAGCCCTTCTAACTATGCTTTACTTGTAATGGTTAGGGATAGGCTTATATATAAAAGGGATAAATTAGAAAAGGCAAAGGATCAGGCATATAGCAAGGCATGGCTTTATTATAAGGAATCAGGTAATGTAAATAATGAGGCAGCCTCTCATAAGGCAGAAAATAATAAGGCATACAAAGGAGCCTTGAAAAGATATATGAAGGCAGAATATAATGCTAATAAGTTTATAAGTATTTGTAAAGCTTATGAGTCAAGGGAAAACATATTGAGAACTGTATCAGCTAACTTACGTAAACAACAGTAATTATGTCAAAAGTAGAATTGAACCTTCTTTCAGTAGAAGAGGCAAAATGGTTAAATGAAAAGCTGAAGGGTGTAGGAACACCCACAGGTGGAAGGGTATTGATTGTATCTCCAAAGGTAACTTCTGAAACTAAAACCCAGAGTGGTCTTTATATTCCACAGGATCATGATAAGGATACAGTACCCCGTAAAGGAGTAGTGATTCAGGTTGGGTATATTACAAAAGAACAAGAGGTAGATTATCAAGGTCTTCAGGTAGGTTCAGTAGTAACTTATGGTCTGTATGCTGGTAAAGAATTAGATGTATTAGACCTTCATGATCAGGTAACAACTATACTATCTTTGAATGAGATACTTTATATAGAAACCAATAAATAAAGCTATGAAAGAGAAAACTAAAAAGAGTTCAAGTAGTGTAATGACTACTAGAGAGAAAATGCTCGCTAGAAAGAAGGATTTAGAAAAGCGAGGTGGAGGTGGAGGGATGATATATCCCAAAGAAGGAACAATACGAGTACGTATTAAATCACGTGGTGCTGATGAGGAACTTGGTATAGAAGTTATTCAATTCTATCTTGGTCCAAAGGATGGTGGTATTATATCTCCGGCAACATTCGATGAACCATGTCCTTTCATGGAGAAATTCCAGGAACTTAAGAATTCGGATGATCCTGATGATAAGGCACTTGCATCAAAGTTAGTACCAAGAAGAAGGTATATCTTAGGGGTTATAGCTTATAAAGATACCAAGGGAAAAGAAATAGATCCCGATAAGATAGATAAACCTATGATGGTACCACGTTCGGTATATCAGGATATCATTGACTTGTATCTGGATGAAGAGGATTGGGGTGATATGACTGATCCAATAGATGGATACGATATTAAAATTACCAGAACTGGTTCTGGTAAGATGGATACTAGCTATTCTGTATCCCCATGTCAGAAATCCAAACTGGATAAGAAGTATCGAGAGGATGTGGATCTTGAGAAAGCAGTAAGAGAAAGTATCCTTCCATATGACAAATTGGAAGAGAAGTTAGCTGCATTCCTCAATGAGAGCGATGAAGACAGTGATATAGATGAAATGATGGCTCCTAAAAAATCGGGCAATAAAAGAAAGGGTCTAGCCGATAAAAAGAAGAAATATAAAAGTGATATCTAAAATCTCTAGATATATACCTAAATTCGGAGTGGGGTATAGTTTATTATACTCCACTCTTTTTATCTAATACTAAATAAGTATGGCAAGAAATGTAAAAGCCTCAAAGAAATCAGGGGGCAGAAAATTTAAGGTACCAACACAGAATGAGATATTAAAGAAGTATGGATCATCCCTACAATTTAAGGCTAGTACCATAAATCATCATGGGTTATGGATTCCATCAACATTCTTTGCTCTCAACTATCAAATGGGTGGTGGTGTACCATTCGGAAAGATAATAGAAATAATGGGTGAGGAATCCTCGGGAAAATCTCTGATAGCATATAACTTCGCGTATGCTACTCAGCAACTCGGTGGTCATGTAATTTGGGTAGATGCAGAACAAGCCTGGATGAATTCATGGGCAGAAGAGAATGGATTGGATCCAGAAAGAGTTACAGTATTAAATGATACCCGTATAGAAACCATATCTGATGCAATAGCAGATTTAGCAATATATTGGAGATCAAAGTTAGTAAATAATGAACCTATCATAGTTGTGATAGATTCAATAGCTGCTCTAGATTCAATAGAAGCTATAGATGCAAAGATGGCTGATGGTAAAGCCGAAATGGGTAACCGAGCCAAGCAGATATACAAGATGTTCCGAATAAGGAATGAATTGTTTTATCGGTTGGGAGTAACCATGGTATGTATAAATCAGTTACGTAGTAAACTTGGAGCAGGGTTTGGTCAAGATACTAATACTACTCCCGGAGGTGCAGCTCTTAAGTTTTATGCTTCAATTAGGCTAGCATTCTTTTCAGGGAAGACTTTGAAGATTAAATATAAGGGTAAAGAAAGACGAGCAGGTAAGTATGTGACTGTTCAAATGAAAAAGAACAAGGTATCTCCTCCAAGAGAAACTATATCCAAAGCTCCGATTTACTTCAATCCAAAGTACCATGAAGTAGGATTTGACAGATATTTCTGGTTAGAAGAGTCATTAGAGGATGCGGGTGTAATTGAAAAGCTGAGTGGTGGTACTTATATGTTCGAGGGGAATAAGTTATGCCGTGGTGAGGATGCTTTTCATAGATTGATTGAAGAGGATGCAGACCTTCGAAAGAAACTTCTTAAGGCAGCAGGAATAAACACCATAGGAACTACTAAGCGCAAGCTGAAGAAGATTACACGAAATATGTTCCCTGTTGATGAAGATTTAGACTATGAATCTCAAATAGAATCAGATGATGCAGAAGAAGATGAACTCATTCCGGACGAGGGGTAGGAAGCCAAGAATGCTTATGGTAGTGGACGGTAGTAATCTTGCTCACCGTTCATACCATAAGTTTAAGAATCTTAAAGCTAATAATGGAGCTGGAACAGGATTAGTATATGGATTCTTAAGAATATTAGGTTCATACCTTGTAAGGTTTAAGCCAAGTCATGTGGTAATTACATTTGACACTCATAAAAGTAAATCATCAAACTTCCGTAATGACTTATTGGAGGGTTATAAAGCTCACCGAAGTAAGGTAAGTATGGATTATGAAGACTTCAATAAACAGTTATCTTTGTTGAGAAGGATTCTTAGATTACTGGGAGTTCAAATGATAATAGATACTAAGGGGTTGGGACATGAATCAGATGATTATATTGCTTGGTTGGTAATAAACCATAAGGGTAAGTCATTGATAATATCATCCGATAAAGACTTCTGTCAATTGTTGGATAAGAAAGTAAAAATATTTAACCCAAGTAAGGAAACTCTGATACATCATCAGACTTGTAAGGAGATAATGGGATATTCAGCAGAAGAATGTGTTGACTACTTGGTATTGAATGGTGATAAGTCTGATGATATACCAGGTTACTATGGTATGGGAGAAGTAAAAACTAGATCATTTCTTGATCAGTTTGGTAGTATAGAATACTTCATTAATACCAAAAGAGCAGAATTCAAAGGGATAGAAAGAGATCAACTAGAAGAACTATACAAAAAGAATAAACCTTTAATAGACTTGAGATCTGCTTTGAATCTGTATCCAATAAAGAAAGTCCCTTGGGTAAAAGGATGTACTAATAATATAAGGAAAGACAGGTTATTCATGGTATTAGATAAGTTTAACCTAAGGTCTTTCAAGATACCAGATTTTTTAGAACCTTTTAAAAAACTACAGACTTATGTATCACGGTAAGTATCAAATTATGTTCACTGGTGTTTCTGGAGTAGGAAAAACTACTATAGCTAAGGAAATAGCCGAATTATTGAATATACCCTTCATATCTGGGTCATATTCTGATTTAGTACCAGAAACAAAAGATATGCCTCATGCTGATATGATACAGCAAGATGCAAAAACAGTATTTATGCAAGATATGCAAGTATTGAATCTACGTAACAAAGCTTTCAGAATGGAGGATAACTTTGTAACAGATAGATCATACTTTGATTCTGCAGCATATTTCATCAATAAGTTATCACATAGGATTGAGGAATGTGATTTAGATCATGCTGTTAATCTATGTAAAATGTTATTAGGTCAACAGTGTACACATTTAATATTCATACCATTTTCAGAGAAATTCTTTAATGAGTGGGTAACAGAGGATAATGGTAAGAGAGTATTATCAAAGTACTACCAATATCAAGTATCTCAAATAATGTATGGATTATTAAAGATATGGGGATATAAACCAGATTCAAAATTATATCAGCTATGTAATGGAGTTCCAAATACAGGAAAAATGGATATAATGGGTTATAAGGTAAGAGTTCTTATACTGAATGAGATGAATCACGAAAAAAGAGAGTATCTAATTAGGGAGTTTCTTCGGTTATGAAGGTAATAGGAATAGCATTCTCTGATTTGCACTTGGGAGAATATTCTAAGTTCAATGAGAATAACAAGAGGACCCTGAATCATATAAGGGTCCTCTATTTGATTAAAGATTTATGTATTAAGTATAAATGTCCGGCATTCTTTTGCGGGGATTTTATGCACCGTCCAGAATTTATAAGTACTTCACTGGATGAAATTATTATAGATAAGTTCGAAGAACTAAATAGATGTGAAGAATTTAACATATATGGTATATCTGGGAATCATGATCTACAGAAGAGTAATTTAATAGATAGAAGGTCACCATCACATTGGGCAAATCTATGTAGTAGGTATTCTTTCTTACACAATATAGATTTTTCATACCATGACTTTGGTAAGTTTAGAGTAGTAGGTATTCCATATCTTGATCATAATAAGGGATTGGATGGTTTGATAAAAGCTGAATTGAAGGAGGCTATGTTAAAGCCAACTATATTATTGTTACATACCGACTACCCAGGAGCTAAAGATACAGATAACACAGAAGTTGGAACAGTAGAGAATCTGAATGTGAATTTACTCTCTAAGTTCAAATTAGTATTGATTGGTCATATACACAAACCTCAGAGATTAGGAAAGAAGGTATATATGATAGGAGCTCCTTTACAACAAAGAAGAACTGATCGTAATTGTAAACTTGGTTATTGGAAGATATATGAAGACTTTTCCATGGAATTCAAGCCATTCAAATGCTTCCCTAAATTCATCGATGTATCGTCGGATGATGAAATAAAGGGTGATGGTAATTATTATACTGTAATTGCTAGTAAGTCTAAAGTTATGGAAGTAGAAAATACCCCTCAAATAACTAGGGAACTTTCTAAGAAATCTATGGTAAGAAGGTACATGAAGGCAAAGGGTATAAAGGATAAGGAAAAAAAGACAACTCTGTTAAAGGTAATAAAGGAGGCAGAATGATACAGTTTGGTAATATTATCATAGAAGGTTTTTGTTCTATACCCTACTTGGAACTAAATCTGGGATCAAGAGGAATAACTATAATAAGGGGAGCTACTGGAGAAGGGAAGACAACCATATTATCAGCTTTAGTATGGGCAATATATGGTAAGAATATAAAAGGTAAGTCAGATGTAAATACCTGGGAGAAGTATAGAACAAAGAATTATCAAGGCACAAAAGTAGAGGTATATTTTAGTAAGAAGGGGAAAACTCATAAGATAACCCGTTGCCTTAAATATAAAGGTGAAGTTAATGGTTCAAAAGGCAAAGACAGACTTATATATGAGATAGATGCTGTAGAGGTATCTGATAAAAACAAGAATGATATACAAGCGCTTATAGTAGCTGATTTAGGTATGTCATATGACCTTTTTATGAACTCAATCATGTTTGGTCAGGGAATGAAAAGGTTGATACAAGAATCTCCATCCGATAAGAAAGACTTATTTGAGGAGATATTCGAATTGGGGTATATCTCTAAGGCAAGAGAGATTGCTAAGGGATACTACACTAAATCATTAGAAGAGTATAATGGTATTAATCAGAAATATTACTCAATCAAAGAAAAGAGACAGTCAGTGCAAAGGATGCTTGATGACTTAAAAAAACAAGCAAACCGTATAAAAACAGATATCTCCTCAAAGATAAGATCTCTTGAAAAGGAATTGTCCATGCTAGCTAAGGCTAAAAAATCAAGTGAGCTTAAGGAGACAGTAACTAAGAAGAACATAATTGAACAAAAGATACAAGAAGCAAAGGATTCTCAAAAGGAATTACTTAATAGAATAAATGATGCCAGAAGTAAAACTAAGGTATCTCTAGAAGAGTTTATTAATATAATTATAAAGTTATTAAAGAAAGGTGATATTAAGAACTCTTTGAAACGTCTAATGGATGTTAAGAAAGCATTCGTGGATATAGAAAAGTTCCAAGATGAATATTCTAAATTATCAGATAGTATATCCGGTTATCGTGATCAGTTAGAAGATATAAAGGATAAAGAATACGAAATTAAAAAGGCACAAAGGGATATAGATAATGTAAAGGCTGAAATTAAAACCCTATCATCAGAGAAAAAAGCTGGTGTTAATGTATGCCTTATTAAGAAGTATAAAGAACAATTATCTACCTTAACCGATAAATTGTCTGATATAGAAAATCAGATGGAGGAGAAAAAGGTAGTGGTAGATAATTATAAATGGGTGATGGATGATCCTCTTGGAAATAGGGGAATAAAAGCATTCCTATTTGAAAGCTCATTGGATATATTGAATGAGACACTTGATTCATATTCTGAAGTATTGGGATTCAGTATATTGTTTTATGTGGATATACAGGGTGTGAAAAAAGACTTTAATACTCAAATTATAATGGATGGTATAGAAGTATCCTATGAGGAATTATCTGGGGGCCAAAAAACTCTGGTAAATTTAGCTATGGCTTTTGCTATGAATGAGGTTATGACTAAGGCCAAGGGTATAAATATATCATTCTTGGATGAGGTATTTGAAAACCTAAGTTCTGAATATATAGATTTAGTGATAGGACTAATACGGAAAATATACAAAGATAAAACCTTATACTTAATCTCACATCATGAATCACTCCCAATACCAAATGCCAGGGTGCTTACTGTGACCAGAGAGAGGGGCCTTTCACAATACCAATAATGACTATTGGTCATAAAGGTATAAGGTCATGAGAAAGAACAGTAAAAGCAAGGGTAATCGATTTGAAAGATCTGTTTGCAAAGCATTCCAAAATTGGTCAGGATATGAATTCTCTAGAACTCCCGCTAGTGGTGGGTTAAGATGGAAAAAAGCAGATAATATATCTTCTGATGTAGTATGTTCTGATCCAAGACATGCAAAAAGATTTTCTTTGTCTGTTGAGTGCAAGAGCTATCAGGATATAAAATTTGAGCATTTACTACTTGGTACTAAAAGTTGTAAAATAAATAGCTTTTGGACTCAAGCTAATAGGGATGCAGAAAGGGCTAAGAAAATACCAATACTTATCATGAGGTATAATTCTATGCCAAAAGGAGAAGCTTTTTTTATGGTAAATAAAGAAGTTGATTCTTTCCTGAAAGATCAATCCCCAGAGATTTCAAGAATGGAAATAAGCACTCCAAAGATACATGTTTTTGTTTATATGTTCAAAGAAGTACAGAGATTAGTAAACTATGTGGATTTACATAAGTATGCACGTAAATTATTAAAGTAATATGAAAACCCCCTACGTATACTGCATATTTAGGCTTGATAGGAAGTTTTATAAGAGAATAAACTCTGACTTAAAGAATAGGGGGTATAAAAATGTGAAGGCAATTATCCCCACCGTTAGTGTATTAAAGAAATCTCGTAAAGGTAGTAATGAGTATGAAGATGTACCATTACTATTCAATTACGGATTCATGAGAATGAAGCCAGAGAAAGCCTTTGATAGATATTACTTAAATAAACTCAAGAGGGATATACCAGGAATACTTTCATTCTTAAAGTCACTAGATTACAGACCTAAAAGGAAAAGATTGAGAGTAGATAATGCTGAGGACTTCGATGATTATTCAGTAGTAGCTACCATAACCAGAGAAGATGTAAAGAAGTACAAAAGGATGTCAAAGGCAAATAAGATATTCTCAGCTGATGATATAACAAGAGTAGCTATTGGAGATTATGTAATACTTAGGGGATATCCATTTGAGGGAATTCCAGCAATATTATTAGAAAATAATCTTAATACTAAGATGATGCTGGTTAGATTATACCCAGAAATGGATGGTAGTCTAGAAATAGAAGTACCAAGAGAAAATGTATTATACTCTGCCTATCATGAATCTGATGAATATAAATTGTATTCTGCTGATTATGATGTAGATTTATCACAAATTCCAGATGGTAGTACTGAAGAGATTTTAATGAATAAACAATATTGATATGCAAAGACATCAGGAATTAGCTTGGGATTGTTTGACAGATCAAGAGAAAAACAGCTTAATGTTCATTCAAGGTAAGGGCTTATCAACTTGGGAAGCTGGGGAGATTCTAAAGATGTCTCACTATAAGTATTTAGAATTAAAAGCTAGGGCAGAAAAATTCTTTAAACTATTTTCTGATTACTTTGAATTACATCCTTCATTGGTAAATCCTCAATCCCCCATAGAGCCAAGGTTCAGGGATTACTTATTCGGAGCCATGGTAAAAAGGTTATCAAAAGAAGAAGCAAAGATACATTCTGGTGATTCATCGTGGTTATTAACATCTATTACAAATCCACGAATTATAAGTAATATGAAAAGGCTGAGGGAATCAGAGAATAAGTGGGATAAAGACCTTTATGCTCTGATTCTTGAGTTTGATAGGTGGAATAACTATAGAATATTGCCCAGGATATTACAAGCTCCCACTGCATATAAAAGAAGATCAACCAAAAAAGATAAGGTATATTTATCATATCTTCACAGAATTCCAGACTTTAAGATAAGACAATTGATAACCGAATATTGGAAAAATGGTCCATCAGGTAGAAGGTATTTTACAGCTATAGTTTCGGATGAACTTTTTCCAGAAGAGGGATATGGTGTAATGCCCATAAAAAGAGATGACAAAGTTATAAAGGCAATAACAGATCTAAGAATATACATATTTGAAAGTCAGACAATTGCAGATACATTTGGATTCTTAGTTACTAGATACTTTGAAAAAACGGTTGATAGTAAGGGGGGATTGAAATTCTGGAAAGAGTACAGGGAGGTTATCCAGAAGTCTATTAATTACAAATCAATAAATAACATGGATTTTACTTGTGAGACTCTGGATACAGCCTATAAATTACACAGGAAGAGAAACCTTAAATCGAACTACTAGAATTTTTATATGGATATTTTGTAATTTTAAAATATAATGTTTATATTTGCATAAAAGAAATAAATACTAATTTTATACCTATGTAAATATGCGCAAAAATAAGAAAAAAGACAAAAGACCATTGAAGCTTAACAAAGAGAAGATTAAGGTCATGGGAAGTGGTCTAGAAAATATGACCTATAAGGATATGAAGAGAAGGGCAGTTTCTCTTGGTATGCCATTCCCAGATGCTTGTTCAGCAGACTACAATGGATTAGCTTCATATATCCATCACTCAAATAACAAGCCAGATAATTCTCTCATTGATGAATATGACAAGTGGATGGATAATCAACTTGAATTAGCTGGATATGCTAAGGATGATCCAATGAGAAGTTATCAACTTAATTTAGGATTCATAGGTGAGGATATTGTAACTAAGCAAAGGAAGACTAAGAGGATTAAAGGGTTAGAAAAACCGAAAAAACCCAAGAAAGAGAAAGATGATAATGGACTCTGGAAAGGAACTAAGAAGTCTTATGTATTCGAATTAACATACAAAGAACTACCATTAGATCGTATTATCAGGAGAGTTCAAAAGAAATTTCCCGATGCCAAAGAAAAGTCAATTCAGCAATGGTATAGGGCAGCACTTCGTAAACAAAAGAAAGATTAATCAATATGCCCAGAATATGGCATTTTCATAGTCATGAGGATTTTGAGGAATCCTGTTATAAGCTTGGTATACCGTGGGTACCGCCAGCAATAATAAAAGGTACAAATAAGAATTTCAAACAGAAGTGGCTAAGACAAGTACTTATGGGTAAGATAAAGATCCATAAGTATAGGCAAAGAGATAAACGTTTTCTAGACAGATATAAAGAATGTATTAAAGAAGCCACAGTAGTTAATGGATCCATAGATCCAGATTCATTACCACCCGATGTGAGGGCTTACTTTTTAGAGAAAAAGAGAAGAGCCGATTTTCATAGAAGACATGGTAAGTTTATAAGGGAGATGGATATAAAGGTATACCTTCACAAATGGTATCCATGGTCCTATAATTATAAGGGTGAACCTGCCTTGGTATTGCAGGGATTTTATTCATTGAAGGCTGCTAGAAAAAGATTTTTGACCTATTATGGTAGGGAGAATATACAATCAGTACACTGGATAAAAGGAAAGACTGCTCTGGAAAAGGGATTTGTAATAGGTAAATCTCTTTTGATAGGTGGAAAACGTAAAAAGCCAATTTCTAAAATACTACTTACTGAGGCATATAGAAATTCTAAATCAAGTGCTCAAAGAACTCTTGGTAAAAGACTTTCTAAAAAGAAAAGATTAAGTTCCCAACAAAAAGAAAAATACTTTGTAGACTTGGTAGAAAAATTCAATTATGGAACAAAAGAATATAGAACTTTACTCAAAGCTGTTCCAGAAAAGCTTGTTAAGCTATCGAAGGCTAAAGAGAATGAGTCTAAAAGAAAGAAAGCTCTTTATAAAGAAGAGTGATTTAGATTGGGGCCAGATAAAAGTAGCTATGGCATATAAAGCTATAACTAAACGATCACCCATAAGTTCTATCAGGTGGACTAAAAGGCATTGGGATGAATATAGAAAAGCAGTATCCCAAAGATTAGGGGATATGCCCCAAGTAAGGAGATCCCTAAATGAAGAGTTTATTCTCAAAGAACTATTAATGCAGGGATTTGTACCAATGTCAGAATTTCCTATGAAGACCAAAACTGGATGGTATGCCTATTTGGTAACTAACAGAAAGGTATGTGGGAATTACTATATATACCCTGAACATTTTGCTCATGATTACAGGGCATATAAAAAAGGTTATAGGGATATTCATATTGCTTTGAATTCTGGTATAGGACAAGAAGGATATACTAGAATCTATTACACTGCATATAAAAATGGAATAGCAAAATGACGGTAGTAAAAAAGAAAGAGCCAGAAAATCCATGGGATGGGATAAAGCTCATAGTTGGTATTAAAAAATATTATACCGAAACTGATAATGCAGTAGATGATACCTTTATTCAAGAAGGTGAACCTTTTGAAGTAAAAGATCAGAATGAATTCACTCAAAAGTTGAATGCTATAAGGGATAAAAATGTATTCTTGAAAGCTATGGCAGTCCAAGAAAATAAAGAGATATATACTCAAAAGTTTATTACAAAACTATAATCAATCAAACAGTTTTAAACAACCTTTAATTAATTAAATTATGGCAAAGAAAAAAGTTGCAGCAGCAAAGGAAGTAGAACGTAAGGTTCTTTCTAATGGGGTTATTCTCATCAAGTACGATGACGGTTCCTATGCACTTCTGACTCCCATTTCGGCTGAAGATGCCGAGGATATCTTTGGTGGAGAAGCAGAGGATACCGATGAGGATGAATCCGAGGATGATGAAGAGGAAGAGGAAGAAGGTGATGATGATGATGACGATTCCGACGAGGATAGTGACGATGATGATGAAGAAGATGAATCCGAGGATGATGAAGAGGAAGAGGAAGAGGATGAAGTAAGTCCAGAGGATTTGGCAGAGATGGACTTTGAAGCTCTTGAAGATCTCTGCGACGACAAAGAACTTGAGACAGATCCAGATGAATTCGATGAGGAAGATGTCGAGAAACTCCGTAAGGCGGTGGCTAAAGAATTGGGTATCACTTTACCGAAGGGCAAAGGCGCTTCCAAGAAGGACACTAAGAAAAAGAAAAAGTAAAGTTAGTTAAGACTATAACTAAATCCGAGGGAACTTCAAGTTACAATATAGTTCAACTTCATAGGTGATAATAGGCAATAAACTTGAAGTTCCCTTTTCAAAGAAAACCATTAACCAATTAAAAGAAATATGGCAACTAAGAAAAAGTCAGCAGATGCAAAGGCTGTAGCAAAACCCGAAGCTAAGAAGGGTGGTAAGAAAGAATTAACCGCAGAAGAGAAGAAGGCCAAACGTGAGGCCATGAAGGAGCGACTCAAGAACCGGGCACCTGGTCAGCGACCCAACAGCAAACAGTGCGATATAATCGACCTGGGAGGTGGAAACGTCGTAAAGACCTTTGCTATGAACGTACGTAAGTTCGGTGTCCTCATTACGTCGGTAGTAACCGATAAGGATGGTAAGGTAATTGCCGTCTCGAATGAGACCATCCCTGGCGTATCGGTTAAGTCCAAGAAAGAACACGGGAACCTTGTTCCGAAGATGCCCGGTATGGGTAAGAAAGGCAAGGAAGCCGAGGAAATCGTGGATGATGAGGATGATGAAGATGAGGAGTAAGCATTATGCTAAATAACCAATTCTGACATCAGTTTTTGAGTCATGCCGGGGAGGTCATCCAAATATCATGGGTGAACCTCCCCATTTTTGTATAAGTATATGCAAGAAGACGATAGTATTATATATCTGGCATTATGTAATCAATTGCAATCATACCAGCTACTTCTAGAGGAGGAAAAAGATATTTCCAAAGAAAATAGAATGATGGCGGAATATATTATCTCTAGAACGGAGCGATTGGTTGAAATATATGCCAAGAAAATAGGGAGTGATACTTCTATTCAAAAACCGAAATGGGACAATTTAACTCATCAGTAAAAGGGCTGATCTATCGTATAAAGGATTTAAGCAAGTTAATTCAGGATATAGATATTAGATTATCAATACCTGGATTATCTCCTGGAAAGAAACAATCCCTAATAAAGGATAGAACCTTGAAATTAGGCAAGGTAAAATCCTTAGTGAAAAGAGTAGGGGATTTGACTAATGGTAATATCATAACTATAACCTTTGAAGATAAGAATACTAGTGATAGGTTCAGGATAGTATATACAAATATATCACAGGAAGATGCAATTGTTCACCTTAAACTAATGGCAAGTTTACAAAAGAGAGAAATAATTATCTCAGAGGTAAAGGAAGTGCAAACCAAAAACTCTTTGACTAAACTATAATCATGTAAAGGTATTCAAAAACTCATTTAATCAACTCAACTACAATGGCAAAAGAGATTAGTAAAAACGATTTGGCTGCTCGTAAGGCACGTAAGGCACAAAGGGAAATGTTGGCCTACATGGAAGAGAACAATCTTGATCCTAAAAAGGATTGGACAGACCATAAAAAACATGGTAAGAAAATTCAGGCCTGGGTTGACATCATTAATCTTGGGAATAAAAAGGCTCGTGAACTCAATGAGGAGAAAGCAATCGAGAGAAGTGAAAAAAGGAAGAGTAAGAAGCCTAATGTTCATCCAAAGAAGGAGAAGATTACTAATACCCCTAATATTTATGATTATCCAACAGTAGATGGCAAGGAGATGACCTCTGATCAGAAAAAGAAATATCGTCAGAAGATGCGTACTCTCCTTAAAACTATGTCTAAGGAAAAAGCAGAAGTAGAAGGAAAAGCTTATGCTAAAAACTTAGTAAAGGAGTCTACTGTAAATAATACCAAAAAGGTAGAGCCAAAAGAGAAGAAGGTATCAAAGAAAGAAAAGGTTGAAAAGAAACCCTCAACTAAGAATAAAGATAAGAAAAAGAAGTCAAAGAAAGAGGAGGATTAAATAGATAGACAATCTGTGAAACTTCTCATGCGCCCAGGATCATACAGATTCTGGGTTCTTTGTTAGATAGATATACCTATATAACACCACTGAATTTTATTTGCATATTATAATAATAAATATTATATTTGTATAACGAAATTAATTTAAAGATGAAAATTAACCGAGGCTGTATTAGATTAAAATTGCAAAGGCATTTATCTGCCCAGGATATCTGGAATCAAATTATGGATGTTCAAATTCAGGCGCTAGAATCCCTTTTAGAGGATAGAAGCTTAGATAAATGGAAAATTATATTCCCTTGCTATGGGACTTCTCTAGAAGCAGTAGAATCCTTGGCAGGGGAATATATAGAATCCTTCAAACGAATGAAAGGGGATACATTCAATAATAGGTATGATGATATTGAAAATATGCTGGTGAATGGATTAAACCAAAGATGGTTCAATACTATAATGAGTACATTATATATGATGGAAGAGGACTTAATGGAAATGAGTTCTGATTCAGTATTCATTCTTTGGGATATTTTATTTACTTGCCAGGCATTGAGGAAAGAAAATAATGTAGTAGCTATGGGACTTAATATTTTCGAGCTTAAAGGACGATAACGATGAAAGAAGTATTTAATACCACAGGATCATCCAGAATTGAAAAGGTTATTTTTGACCTCGATAATAGGGATATAACCATAACTTTCAAGGGAAACAAGATATACAAATATGTCTCTGTATCTGAGTTTGATTTTAATACTTTCAAGGATGATATTGAAAATGGTTTATCAGTAGGCAAATCATTTGAAAGAAGGATCAGGAATAAATATGCAGGCCAAAAGCTATGAAAAGGTATTACACACCAGAAGGAGAACCGGATGAAGCTAAAACTTTATGGGAAGCCGTTAAAACGGGTATCATAGGAATATCGGTATTTAGTGTAATCTGCATACTATGGGATGGTCAAACAGTTCCCCCCACTACCGATTCAGAACCTCATTGGAAGAATTGGGATGAATCAAGACATGTATCAGAAGTAAAAAGTTATGACTACGAAAACGGTATAATTCATTATAGAGATGAAGTTACAGGATATAGACCCAGGGAGTTCAATCTTCATGGGTCTCCCGGTAGTTATGGTTCTGGAATAACATTGCAAGTATCAGGAGCTTCAGTACATTTGGATATGGAAGTAGAAGAACTGATGGATCAACTAACAGAAGATGTAGATTTTTACGAATATTTTGAACGAAATATGGATTAATATGGCGGGTCTAATTAAATTCAGGTTAAATAAGTATGTAAGCGGGGATAGGTACAAAGGTATTTATGAATTCAAACCCAGAGCTATTATTAAGTTTGAAAGAGTTACAATCGGTCAAATAATTGATAATAAAGTCTACTTCTACATAAGGGTAAAACCAGGACAATCAAAGCATGCCTGCTTGAATTATATTCCAATATTGTGGAAAACTTTTAGCAGTCATCTAGAAGCTAAAGATGCAGTAGTAAAACAAGCAGAATCTATTTGGGAATCATTAGATATTTTTCATCCATTAAAGAAAGTTAAATCAACCTACGGATTATGGGAAAAGAAGTAAAGAAAACTAACAGTTGGGTATTTAAGAAAGTATTGGGTATAACTTTATTGGGATGGATGAATATCCTGATATTTCAATGGTTATTTATTCGGATATCTTATCATTGGATATGTGTAGACCCCGCTAAAAATGAAGATGCTAGAACAGATGATTTTTGGGACTGTGATAAACAGCAATTTATTCCAAAGACTTTCTACTACTATGCAATTATCGGGTGTATTATACCTCTAACAGGGTGGTGGGGAGACTATGTAAGGCCATTCAAATTCAAGGGTCGTTTAACCAAGGTAAAAGAATACTACGAATGAGTACAGTAGACTTCAAAGCTGCTTGTGCAGCACATAGGAAATGTTGCCCGTATAAGGCAACTCCATCCACAAAATGTAAAGTAGAAGATAATGATAGGGAGAATTTATGTAATAGATATAAAGGCAAATGTGGGGCTAACGTAGAAACTCCAGATGGTTTATGTCCGGTTAAGGATTGCTACTACATGGCTAAGTTCAAAAAGACACTAAAGAAATTATCTGAGAAGTAATGACACCAGTAGCTGTGGCTAAAACTTATAATGATCTTATGGGACCTGAATCTAAAGTTAAATCAGTAGAGATACAAGATGATGGTCATAGGCAAACCATCTATGTAAAGATGACACCCATACGTATGGATAACTCACTATCATCAGTTAACATTGCCTTGAACGTACCTGAAAAGTAATTGCAAAATTATTTGCAGGGATAGATATAAAATATCTATATTTGCATAAACAATAAAATTAATAAAAATATGTTAGTAAAGGAATTGATAAATGCTCTAAGTTATTGTAACCCAGAAGCCATGATAAGATTACCTCAGATGGAGTATGGAGATAGGCCTGAATGGTTTAATATAGAGGCTAATAATAATGTATTAGATGAGGATGAATGTCCTGTATCCTGGGTAAACATAATTCGTATCAAGGAGCAAACCCAGAACACAACCACTAAGAAATTGATAAAATTATTTGCATGTATAAAAAATTACTTTTATATTTGCATTAGGAAATAAAAAAAATACTTTTAATTTATTGTATAACCCATTTAAAATTGTAAAGCCATGAAAAAGAACATCGAGGCTCAGGAAGTTAAAAAGACCAATTTGGTCGAAGGTATCAATAACCTTATCGAGGAAAAAGCCGAGAAGGTTGAAAAATCAAAGAAGGCTCTGAAGGCAAAACATTCAGAAAAGGAAATTAAGGATGAGGCCTCAGAGAAGAAGGTCAAGAAGACTAAGAAAGAAAAATTGGTTAATAAAACCAAGAAAAAGGTAGAAGCCAACCTCGTAGAGGAGGTAGTAACCAAACGGGAAGTAAAGTATATTTATCCTGAAGACTGCGAGGATACTCTTTCCAGAAAGAAGTTCCGGCAGCAAGTAAGGAATAAGATCCATCAGCTGGAACTGGCAATGCTCCGAATCAAGGATCAGGAATCTAAGGAGTTCAAGAAAGCAAAGAAGGAATATCTTGAATATAAGAGCCAATTTGTAAAGGAATCCGTTGCAATATAATCTTTCATAGTAGGAGAGGGGTACAGGGTTAATTATAATGACCCTGGCCCCTTAGTATAATAACATTTTAACTATATGAAAGATTATGGTTGTGGGATTACCAGAGAAAGCAATTCAGAAAGTAGATCATGAATTGTTAGAGTTACATAAAGAAGTTCTTAGAGCATATCTTACGCAACGGAATTTGAAGCATAGGCATCAAAAGAAATTCTTTAAGATATACGATTATTACATAACGGAGAAGAACATAAGAAGGTTTTTCTTCCGTTCTGCTAAGTTATTTGTATATGCCCTAATAACTGATAGATTAGATGATATTGAAGATTATGTGCCAATAAAAGAAAAGAAAAATGTTTCCAGAAAAAGTAAGAAGTGTAACACTAGATAAATCAAGGATAACTTACTACCTTCAAACTAAGGATATTGATAATATCTATAATGAATTACCAATAAACCCAGAGGTATATCAGGTAGAAGATTTAGCCTTTGCTTGCGGTGTATTATCCAATCAATACCTACCAGATTATGCAATCAAGGGATATTTTAAGGTAGATGAGAATTTGAAGTATCCGGTATTTATTGAAAATACAGATGGGCCTCATTTATTATACATAACGGGTATACCCAAAAATATTAAGGTAGAGGAAAAGGATAAATTCAGATTCCCTAATACAATGTGGTTATCATATTGGGAGGATAATCAAGTAGGATACCTATTTCAGGTAGTAACTAGAGAATCAGCATTAAGACACTTAATAAATCAATAACTTATAAATAATAAAACACTATGAAGACCAATGAGTATGTAAAACAGTTTAAGTTGGATAAAGAAAATTACAACTTTAACCGAGAGAAATTCATGAAGGCCTTTGGCCAGGAATTTAAGGATAGAATTGAAGCCGTGATAACTGCCTGTAAAAAAATGAAGGTGCAATTCACCTATGAAAAATTCCTTCATGCCGTAAAGGAGCAGCAGGATAAATTCCAGAGTATTTCAAATAAAAAGGCAGGTGAACCTTTCTCAGAAAAATTATTCTCTGCATTCTTTGCCTTACATGTAATTCCTCTTAGAGCAAGTCTTTTCCCTAACCTTCATGCTGAATTGGAAGAGAAAAGGAAAAAGGCCCAGGAGAGGGATGAAAAAATTAAGGCTGAATTAGAGGCCCATGAAAAGGAGCAAAAGGAAAAGCAAAAGAGAATGCACCCTCTTTTGGAAGCAATAATAGCTTATGGAGTTGCACAAAGTATGGCTAGAAAACAAAAGGCTATGTCTAATAAGACTAAGGGAAAGAAGTAGTTCATAATAATACAAGACTTAAAAGTTACTAGGATCTTATGAAGACAATTTTGGATATTGCCAAATTAATCCAGGATAAAACTGGAGAATTCTACAAAAAATCAGGCGAAACTGAGGTAAATGTGAGCTTTAAATTGAATATAAATGTGGTGGATATGGAGATAGTATATCCACCACACGTATCCAAGTTATTTTCAGAGCTTCACACACTATGTACACAGCTTAAATTCGAAAATCACATTACAGAATTTAATATATCCATAAGCTCATCAAAATTGAGGGTGAGCCTAACACAGTGATCCAGCAACCTGATTACCAAGTAGTTAATATAAAAGGCCCTCATTTATACCGTGGGCCTTTTATTTATTTACCCACATATTAACTATTAGATACCAAAATCTAATACTATGAAAGAATCTAGAATAGTTCAAAGATTCCCCCGAGGGATGGGTATAACTCAATTAGCACTTCAAGCTAACGGAGGTGATGATGAAGCTCTAAAGAATTTGACTAAGTTCATAATCCATATTTGGATAGTGAATAATGGGAAACTTTGGTCAAGATATTATTCAGTAAATGAACTAGCAGATTTTCTTAGATGTGAACCGTCAATAGTTCAAATGCAAATGAAACAAACGTTTCTAGATAACGGTTTATTTGACCGTAGCAAGATGAATGAAATAGCTGATTCATTAATGGGTGCTTGTATATCTTGGGCACTGGAAGACCGTATGGAAATAAGCCAACAAGTTCAACTACTCAGGGATTCTCAGGGAGGAAGGTATGCTCCATTCATTACTTCTGAAGTCAATAAGGCTATAGGATTAAAGCAACAATCCACTACGTCTCTTCAGAGTTTAGTAAGAGCTATATCAGGCGGAGGTACCGTAAATATCTTTGCTCAACAGAACAATCAATTCAATACGGTTGATACCCAAGATCAATCTCTTACTAGAGATGAAGCTATGGCTATGATACAAAAAGAATTAGCCGACAATGGTGGTATCAAAGAGATAGAATATGTAGAGAATCAATATGACTTCAAGGAATTGCCTGTAGTAGTTGCAACTAAGCAAGATGGTAATCGAGGAGATAAAGAAGGATTGAATATAAAAAGAGCCGAATTAGATAGCATAACTGGAGACTACCATGGTGCCTTAAATGTCTTTGAAGAAGATCATCACCAAATCAGACGAGAAATCGAAGAAAACATAGATTACGAGGAGATAGACCCAGAAATTGAGGATCAGAGCCTTTAACTTTTATTTGCATATTAAGTATAATTTTATTATATTTGCATAAGAGAAATAAAGATATAAACCCTAAAAATTTAAAGGCTATGGACTTAATCATTAAAGCAAGGGGAGCAACGATTACAATAGTTGTACATGGATCCCTAAAAGTAGTATCATCAGATATCCATGAGATTAAATTCTATATTTCTGGTGAGGATAATATCCTAGAAGCTTCAAGAGAGTTGAGTAATCATAATATATGGCATAACCCTTATCCTCATTATCTGGGTATACCATTCAAAACTGGTTTTGAACCAGGATATGAAGCAGAAGTTCAGTTTAATCTATAAAATAACAACCCACTATGGAAGAGAAAACAGTATTCAATGCTACCCAAGTAGTAAAGAGAGTAAATCAGTTACTAGAAGAGGGTAGGAAAATGAAAGTATTCGGATTACCATATCCACCATACTGTGAAGATATAGTATTCACTGATACCAATGTAAATCGGCAAGGTTGGATATGCACCAATTCAAAAGTAGCTTTATCAGTAGTAGCTAGTGCTACTAAGATAAAGATTCATACCATAACTGGTTGGTGCAATCTCTTCAAATATGTAGATAATGGTAAATGGGAAGATACCATAAGCCAAGATGGAAAATACATCAAGTTAGATGTAATGGATAATATTTGCCAAGGCATGCTACTTGGGTTTTCAGATGGTGTAAATCTAGTAAATTTAGGGGTGATTGATGATGTATTCGATTATATGGATGAACTTGAAAAGTTAAGTAATCGAGAAATAGTGGTGATCAATAAAGAGTTCAACAATAAAACATACTCTTTTAATAGAGAGCCATCACAATTCTTCGTATACGACAGGATTTTATAGTACTCTTAGCTATGTATACAAATGATAAGATAGAGCTTTTAATAAGAGTTACTAGACTTTATTGCTATAACATGTATAAAGAATATAACCCGGAATTCTATCCAACTATACAAAATATAGTATTGGGATTCACTCATAAGATATTCGGTACAAAATCTCAAGAAAATAAAGTAAAGATAGTCATATTGAGTACATTTGAAAGTAAGATAGAGTTCGGACCAGGTTGGCAAATATATTCGGGTATACATATCTATATAAAATTTCCAGATACTACATCTCTGGATTATGAATTACTAAGGTATCCCACTAAACCAGTAGGAAATAGATACTACACTACTGGAATTCATACACCAACTAAGGCTAAATAAATAAAAGACCATAAGACCTCTTTTCTAGAGGTCTTATTTTTTGTTTCCTAAGTAACTAGAACCCCATATAATATAAAAGTTCTAGAAATCCCTACCACATGCCAATACCGAGAACTTTTATTTGCATATTAAGTATAATTTTATTATATTTGCATAAGAGAAATAAAGATATAAACCCTAAAAATTTAAAGGCTATGGAAAAGAGAAAAATAAAGGACTTGAAAAGGGGAGATTACTTTACTCTTACTCCTGTTAAAGAACCAAATATATCCCAAGTATGGGTTAGAGGAGAATATATCCCTCAGGCTAAATGCTACAGTACATACAAATGGGAGAACATCAATCATGAAGTAATCAGAAGAGGAGACAAAGAAGTTTACACAGATTTCACATTTTAATACATTACCACTATGAAAACTAAGAGTTATCCAATCGATTCAACCTTTACGGTAAAAGATCTGATGCAAGTATTGGAGGATATGGACCCTCTGGCACCAGTAATGGTAGCAGTTCAGCCTATGTGGCCACTCGAACATGGTATTACTGGAGTAGTATGTGACTGCAACGGCACAGTTTATCTTGCAGCTTCAGAAAAATGCGAATATTTATCAGAAGAGGCTAAAGAAGCATTCGAAGTAGCTGGTATACCATTCCAGGCCGACCGTTAATTTTAATTTGCAAATATAAATTAAATTGCTTATATTTGTAGAAATAAAAATCGCATTAATTATGAAAGATTACAAGAAGGTATTACTAATTATGAAAGATTACAAGAAGGTATTACTCGAAGGGTTGGAAGAATCCAATGATATCAAGGGAGAAGACAGAGAAGATATCAAGGAAGCTATAAATGATATTTATTCTGAGGTAATTGAAGAACTTGATGATAGGCTCGGGCTTCAATTATATAAGTACAAGGTAGAGGTTAAATATGATTCCGAGGGAATCCCTGAATCATTTAAACATACATTCTGGTTAAACTTCGGAGATGACACTCTAAAGAATATGTTCTTCATCCCAGCAATGCAGCAACTGGTATATGTTCTCTCAACGGGAGATGATGAAATCAAGGTCACTCTTCTCAATATGGGAATTAAAATAGAATTGATAGCATGAGTTCTTTCAATAGAATACAAAGACAGTATAACTGGGTATGTAAGAATATCAAAGGGCCGTTATACAGAATAAAAATGAGGGAATTGTATATAGAGGCTAAAAAGGCAATACTTGATCCTCATCTAACTCCAGAACAAAAACTAATACTAATCGGTATCAGAGATACCATAAAATCAAAACTATGAAAAAGCTTATCATCGTAATGGCAATTCTCTTAACTTCATGTGTAGAAAAGAGAGTAGAATCAACCAATTGGGTAGATATCGGTGGAAAGCCAGATGTTACTATCCATAAAGTAGGAAATCATCAAGTGTTGACTTTCACCTTTGAACAGGATGGCCATAAATATATGGTTGGAATATACAACCAAGGTGGAATTGATATGGTAGAAATCCATGAATAAGTAAATATCCAGCCTACTATGAAGATGTTCGAATTAATTCCTTACATGTTGGAATTAGATTATGACTCAGAAATAAGGATCATAGAAGATCTAGAACATGATGATGGTGAACTACCCAGGTTAATGGATGTAGTTCCCTCTATAATGTTGAATACCATAACAGGTAAGAAGACATTTGCTCTGATAAAGAAAGAGGCAATGGATAGATACATTGCAAACAACAATACAGTAACCAGATTAAAACCATCAGATAAGATATCATGAAAGAGCAAGAAGAACAGGGCTGTCTGAAGCCAATGGTAATAGGTATCATAATAGCTGCTATATTCATCTTAATGGCTTTCCTATTTGTACCTCACCACAAACCAGAGACCTATAACCCATTAGAGGATGTAATTATGGTAGAAGAACCAGTACTGAAAATTGATAATCAAGGCAGGTATTACATCTCTACCAAAAGATCCTACTATCGTATCAAATCAGAAAAAGAAGGCAAAGAACTCATAGAATCCGTGGAAAAGAAAAGGAATGACCTTGAAAAACAGGTTCAACAGCAAAACATCAATATAAACCACAATATCCATATCACTATCGAAGACGAAAGCTGGTAAAGGGCCCAGAATTTTAATTTGCAAATAATAATTTAATAATTTAGGGCTATGAAAAACAAGCAATTATTCCAACAACTAAAACTTGAACTCAACAGAAAACTGGATGAGTTGGAAGATCAAATGAATCAGAATAAATTATTGATAACTGATCTGGAAGTGAATATGTTAGAATTGGTATTCAAAACCCAAGATCAGGATAATCCCTATCTGAAAAGCTTAGATTCTGAAACTTCAGCAATGTATGGTGAACTCCAAACTGAATACTACGTACAATTATGACTACTCAGGAAAAGGATAAATGGCTAAGACTAAGTCAACGTTACAGAAAATTAGGAGTAATAGCAGTGAATGGAGCATTCGCTGAACTAGAGAATAACCTCTGGGAAGAAGGCTGGTCAGGCAATCCTCTATCTTATAGGCAAACCGATCATGGCATCTATATAGAAGTAATGCTAAGATCAATAGGGGAAATATCTCTGAAATACAAAGACTATGATGACTTCTGGAATAAAGTAAAAGATGAGGAGGGAGCTTATAAGGTAGCTCAACCAATCTACAATAAATGGTCAGAATTACTTTATCCTCAAATCCAACTAGTGAACGGATTGAATCAAACTAAGATCCCCGATGAAGTACTCCGAAAATAACCAATAAAACTATGAAAATCAAAGCCACAGCCTTATCGAATTCATCTCCCAAGGAATGGGTATTACTCCCAACTATAATCATCACATCCGAAAGCCCCTTCTACATCATCCTCTCCTGGCTAAGATGGTATATAGAATTTGACTTCTTCACTACCTATAAAACCCCGAACAAATGAAAACCATTAAAGTATCTAGAGAAAAGGCAATCATAATAGCCTCCAACCATAACAACATACCTCTAGAAAAAGCCAAAACCTATACCGATTCCGAACTAAAAGAAGTACTAAGACATCTGAACCTAAAGCCAGGCTTCTATCCCAATCTTAGAACCTCAAAGAATAAAAGGCCTCTAAACCAAATACCCCAACCCCCCAAAACAAATATAAATACAAAAACCAATATACCATAATATAAATCGTATATAAAAAGGCCATAGAATATATAATCATATTTGAAAGGCCTTTTTATTTTGTGTTTTGTTTTAAGGTATAGGGATTAAAACCATATATGTATAGTTCAAATACTATATGAAAGAAGAGCTTTTAGTATCAGGCCATATAGTGAAAGATAACAAGAGGTCCTTGGACCTGGGATGAAGTCGAAATTCAGAGAAGGCCATAAAATCGGGGCCCAAAAAATTTAGGGTAGTAGGTAAATAATACCAGGTCACTATGTACCTTTGAGCTATTAGGCTATCTATGTTACTATACGTATTAGCTACTACGACTTAAGGCCAAAAAGTGACTAAAGGGGACTAGGACGGCCTTTAAGGCACCCTAAAAGGCACCTTTTTAGGTGCCTTAACCCCTGCCTTTTTAAGTCTATATTATATAATATATAAGTCTATTTAGGGCAAGGTTAGGGCCACCAGCTAAGGCTCTTTATCTAAAGAGACATATAGCCCACTCCACTGTCTATACTTGAGATATTGAAGATCTTTATCAAAGTACATTTAAGGTACCTTAATGGGCCTTAATCCTAAGCCTTA